>ENA-UOZH01000067-UOZH01000067.1-food-metagenome-genome-assembly--contig:-NODE-67-length-38804-cov-5.490774_pt1 | contig 38804 bp, 37 predicted proteins | sample MGYA00249888_ERZ772728 | MGnify/ENA primary metagenome ERZ772728 (study PRJEB29005, sample SAMN08379450) | food metagenome | isolation source: cheese spiked with Escherichia coli O157 | study: EMG produced...
GGCTCCAGATGACAAACATGATCTCATATCAGGGACTTGTTCGCACCTTCCTTAGATTTTTCATTCAAAGACTCCATATTAAAGATACACATACCATAATAAATATGTGTTCTTATCAGATTGTCAATGTGATGAAATAATATCTACAAGCGAAACCTGCGCACTCAGAAATAAATTCATCTAAAAATATATTTTTGCAGCAAAGATTCAAGTTAGTTGCTATAGAAATAAAATTGTGCAACACATGTAATAGTGTTCACTAACCAAAAACATCTGGCACTCTCCGCGTTACTTATTTTTGTACTTTTGTTATTTTATTTTTACCTGTGATTTTTTAAGTCTGTTTTCAGGTCTTAACCTGTGAATTGTGCAACACATAACACTCTCTTATTTACCTGCTATTTTTATCAAATTTAACTATCCCGCCTGACGGCGGGAACAATTAATACTTCTTTTGCCCTTACGGGCCTTTTCTTTACGCTTATTTCATTCGAACGGTAGACCTATGCCATTAATCCAGATTTCGCCGCTTAATCCGGCGTATTGTTTTACAACATTCAATACATTTCGTATTAATTAATAGGGGGAGTTTTTACATTGGCTTATTTTTTTAAAGACAATGCCCACCTATACACTCACTTCGTGAGCGTGTGGGGTCTACCGACGGTTGCTGCCGCAGGCTAACACCGTTTCCTTCGGAAACAAGGTCAACGTCAACCCCGAAGTTTTTCTTACGTAAAACTAACATCAGCATTTATATTTGAGGTTATATTTTTAATGGCGATTTTTCATCTGGATTTTAAAATTGTGAAACGAAGCGAAGGCATGACTTCCGTTGCGAAAGCTGCCTACCATGCCCGTACACGCATTACAGATGATCGCATTGGTGAAACATATGATTTCAGCCACAGAACAGATCTTCATGGTCATATTATATTAGCCCCTGTTTCTGCACCTGCTCATATTGTTGAAAGTTCATCAGCACTATGGAATGAGGTTGAAAGAGTGGAGCGCCAAAGTAATGGTCAAACAGCCCGTTATTTTGATGTCGCTATCCCTGTAGAACTCAACAACGATGACAAGAAAAAATTAGTTGCCGAATACTGCCAGAAAAACTTTGTCGATAAGGGGATGATTGCTGATATCGCATTTCATGATTTAGACAGTAAAAACCCCCATGCACATGTTATGTTAACAATGAAAACTATCACCGCTGCTGGTTTTGGTAAAAAAGACAGGAGCTGGAATGATAAGAAGATGGTTGTTCAGTGGCGTGAGTCGTGGGCCACGATGTCGAACAGCTACCTTGAGGCCGCTGGGAGTGAGGAACGTATCGATCACCGTTCTCTCAGATCGCAATGTGCTGATGCCCTTACCCAAGCAGAAGAAGCATTCAGCGCTGAAGAAAAAGCATTCTGGCTTGCCAAGGCAACAGAAACAAACCGTCCAGCAATGCAGCGTGTTCATCGTGCCAAGTGGAATGACACCAAGTCACAGGAACAACGATCTGCTGAACAAGCCCTACGCAATCGTCAAATTGAAGAGGCTAAAAATGTCTATACGACATTCCGTGAACTACCACTGGAGATCGTGGTTGATGTCAGAAGCTTTACGATTACATATCTTGCTGAACCCGAAGAGATAGTCCTTCCAGACGACCCGGCAACAACAAAGCAGCAGCCGGTTATGACGACAGCAGCCATAAGCAGAAGGCCAGCAGTAAAATCTTACCGTGATCCCAATAAAGTCAGTAAGGTTAGTGCTGCAGGGAAGAAATCCCCTGTTCTGGTTGTTCCTGAACCAAATGCATCTACTAAACTGAAAACCGCCTCTTCCCTCAAAACCAGAGAAAAAAACCGCGCTCCCATGCACAGTAGGAAACAGACCAAGCCACGTCAAAATGGTCTGTTTAAGCGATTTACCTTACTGGTAGTAGGATATATAAGAGAGAAATTTGTGTGGGCCAGAAGGAAAGTAGACACTACTGACGCTGACCATGATAAGCGTATCGCAGAAAACTATGTCTTTGATGAAGTGTTGGGGATCCATGTTTCACGCTCAGAGTTTGAAAAACAAACCAGATTTAACAGTGCTGACAGCAAGGCATCTGTATGTGAAATCAGCTACTTACCTAATCATTCACAGCAAACTTTCGGTAATAGCACAGGTGAACTCTTTGAACCATCATCACAGTTAAAAAACATCTCATCTTCGAAATTAGGCTTACGGCAGTTTCACAATAAAATAAAATGAATTATAATAAATAATATTTTTCAGAAAAAATCATAACAGAAAGGATATATATGTTATCTAATATCAAGCTAAATAATTTCAAATCATTTTCTTCTGAAACTGAAATTCCCTTGGCTCCTATAACTCTTATATATGGGCCTAACTCATCTGGCAAAAGTAGCATTATTCAATCTCTTCTAGCTTTAAAACAAACACTTATTGGTAACAACAAAAATGGTGAATTTATATCTTCTGGTGAATGTTTAGATTTAGGTGATTTTGAATCTGTCATTAGCAATCATGATTTAGCTGAAAATTTATCTATTAGTATAGCATTCAAGAATGGAATGAATATTAAGGAATATAATGATGAATTTATGTTTCAACCAATTTTTGGTGCAGACGATATAAGACACTTCAGTACAACCTATAAATATTCCGAGGAAAACCCGACGACCAACTTGACTAGCAATAAAAATTACTTATCAGATTTCAAATATACTGTTACTCAATCAAAGTCAGATAAAAAGATATTTGGAATAGATGTATTAGGGAGCAAGTTAGGGAGTTTTTCTTTTGATAATAATGGATTTGATGATTTAGCCACGTTCTTCAACAGGCGTGATCGTCGCTCGAAAAAATTAGAAATACCAGAGTATTATAATGAACTTATCAGTGCAAAAATATTGATATCTCCTATACTATCAATTCCTATATATTCCCCCGTAAGAGAAGATTTTAATATAATAAGTAATTATTTTAATTCCATTGCTTATGAAATACGGCATGAGCTATTAAAAATTAACTATCTTGGGCCATTAAGAACTCACCCTAGAAGATTTTATTCTTCCGAAAGAGAAAATGTCAAAAAGAATAAGGGGCAGACAAATTTAGGAGCAGATCTTTATTATGGAGGGAGTTCAGGGCAAGAAAAAGTCAATTATTGGATGAATAAGTTTGATATCCCATATGAGTTAAGTGTAGAGAATATTGGTAATAATATTACAGGTAATATTATATCATTAATGCTTTGTGATACGAGAAATAACACAAGTGTTACACCTGCTGATGTGGGCTTTGGAATAGGGCAAGTTCTTCCAATAATCACATGTGCAGTAACTAAAAAAAATCAAACAATATGTGTTGAACAACCCGAAATACATTTGCACCCAAGATTGCAAGCACATCTGGCTGATTTATTTATTGAAACATCGAGCAATGCTGATGGAAACCAATGGATAATAGAAACTCATAGTGAAGCTCTAATGCTTAGACTACAGAGAAGAATAAGAGAGAAGAAAATAGATAAAAATTCTGTAAAAGTATTGTATGTTGATGTCGGAATGTCTGGAACGAGTGTCATGGAATTACCTTTAGATGATGAAGGAGATTTTTTGAAACATTGGCCAGAAGGATTCTTTGAAGAGCGCATGAAAGAAACTATGGGGATTGACTAATGTTAACAGAGTTTCATTTCGATGAATTCTATCTTGGAAGCAATGAATTTGATAGAGAAGATTCCATTTTCATCCATAAGAAAATAATAGATTTATGGAAAGATTTTGGCTGTTTAGTATACCCTAACATAAAAAAATCAGATTATATTGATTGGGTTAATGGCCTTGACCCAAAAATATCAAAATTATGGCTAGTAGCATTTTCACATTATAAAAAAAACCCCATGGCAAGTAATTATATGCCAGTATGTGATTTTCACACTCCTCTGGATATTGAAGAAACTTACAGTTCTGACGAACTTGATTTAATCATCATACCTAATAACTCTTCACTTATTAGTGAAATATCATGTACAACACATAATCTAGAAATATCAAAAACCAATGGGATTATGGATAGCACCAGCTTTGCTAATAGTAAATATTTATGTGAACAGGATATTGCAGAAGGCGATTCAATAGATGATATCTTAGATAAAAGATTCAAAAAATTAATAAAAAATTCTAAAGTAATAACCATAATTGATCGATATTGGGCCAAAAATCATGTGGAGGATATCTCTCGTAGAAAACCTGCGCTACTAAAAATATTAGATTTTATATATTCCTTAAAACAAAAAATAGCGATTACGATCTACACATCCAATGTTGACAGTTCAGATGATTATAAAGAAATTCTAAGCAACTATGTCAACCTTACATTAAAAAGAACAGTGAATTTTAGTAGTTTTATTTCATCTTTCGAAATTTCTATTTGCGACGACTCATTATTTCGTGAGCAAGGACATGACAGGTATATTGCGTTTGATGATAAGGTTTGCACCTTGGGGAGAGGTATCGCGATCTTTAGAGATTACCCTGTTCCTAACTGCACATTTAGCATAAAAGATATAAATCAAACTCAATTCAACTCAATCTTGACAAAACTTTCTAAGAATAGAAAGGCTGTAATATAATAATTTTCATGCGTTATAAATCGGTGATCAGCAAATAGATCACCGAAATTTACTTGCATAATAAAAACTATATCGGTCGTTTGAATACAATATTATCATCGAAAATAGCTGTGCAAAACTCCCATCCCACGATAGCCATTATCGGCAGACTGACGCTACCATCAGCCATACCAGTTTGCATAATAATGAGACAAAACAGCTCAACCGACAATTATTTGCTCAAGAAGACATATCACTTATGATAGAGTCCTCATATAAAACAGTGGATAAACAGTTTTTATGACCCAATGAAACTCTCACCGTTCGGGCTATCTCATATTTTAATCATATCTGCGATTTGATATCCTAAATTTGTGACCTCAAAGATTTCCCCTTTATGCCCTCTTTCAATTAGCAATTCATTATGAACTAATTCGGCAATAGCAGACTCCCATCGAGCGATTTCGCGTCGCTCATTTTTCTGTATGAAGTTTTTACCATTAGTTTGAATATCGGTTCCGCCAATATACCGAAGATGCATTACTGTTCCATGTCCATCTGAACTTGCTTCTTTCAGTAAAATTCGAGATTCAGCAGCTAGGTTTGGTATATTAACTTTTGATTCGACAATCTCAGTATTCGGAATCGATATTGAATCACAAAATAACCCATGCTCATTCACTTTTAATTGAAGATGTCGATAGAATTTTTGTTTAAAATCAGCATGACTATCATAAGTTTCATAAAGTCCATTACGCTGGCAAGATTGTTTGAATAAATTTAGATTCTGAACTTGCTCTAAATCAACTGAGTCTAAAGCAACAGGTTGGCTGGAAAAATACAGCATTGCTGGTTTCCCCGTATTTATATGCTTTTCAATTTCTTCAACAGTTCCACTCGAATATTCTGATGTAGCAGTACCAATGCGTGTCCAAAAAACACCAATTAGCAGATCACATTTATCAAGGACCTGATTATTTATAATAGTTTGAGCCGAGCCCCCCATTTCTGGAGAAGAATGAGACTCCCAACCAATAGGCAAAAGAACTATATTTCTTGTTATAGAATGAACTGCATTCCATTCATATATAACGTCTCGAATTATTGCTCGTTCTGATGCGACATCACCGGGTGACGCAATCATCACATTAAAGACCTTAGCGTTATAACTCATTATTGTTCCTCTTTAAATAAGATAAAATACCAAAGCTATAATTAGTAAACATTATCAGATTAAGTACCTGTAATCCAATGATAATGAATTGTATTAGTTATGCTTATTTCTTATGCAACAAATGATGACAATTATTCGTCAAATCAAGCGCATGATATCATTTAAAATACTCCGTTGATATCCCCTTTCCCATCGGTTTAATGTTTTGCCTTAACCCTCAACTTACGCATTTTTCTCACCAATTTCCTGCTAAATAGCTATGCAAAATAATGCCCTATCTTCATCCGGCCCTTGCAGGCAAGGCATTCATGCCCCCGACTCATCTTCTTCAGAGCAACAGAGGCATGTAACGATCCGACACCTTTTAGTTGGCTTTCCAGCCATTACTGGTCTTAACAAGAGATATGAGGCTTTCAGCAGGTTCAGTCATTCCTCTGACGCCAGCGAATGCGCTTTTATCTACCCAGCCCGGCACATCAGCTAGTTTCCACGTATACGACACGCGAACAATCTTCATGCCACTTGCATCGGCTTCTGTCCATTCTTTAATTTCAGCTACGGCACGATGACCCACACAGGCACCATCTTTGCGATCCCAGAACTCAACCTCTTGACCCTTATCCGTTACTTCCAGAACATCAACGTTGCTAAAGCCGTTAGACTCCTGCGAAACATCAAACAGTCCTTGTTCAGACAGACCATTTAAGATTTCATCACTTTCATTGTATCCGGCAGAGTGATAGCCACGATTGACCCGAACAGGAAAACCTTTATTAAACACGCGATCATTATCCTGTAGTGAATAGCACACCTTCGATTTTGATATCTTCGCGTTAATCGCTTTTTCAAAATCACCTTTCTCTCCACATCCCGCCAGTGCCAGAGCTGCGCCAGCAACGAGTAAAATCTTCTTCATCTGCGTATCCATCCTGATAATCCAAAATGTTGCCATGTGTTAATATTTTTCTGGTTAGCCGAGGTTTTTTGCGTGTTCAGACAGATATGACACAACAAAAGCACTGCCTAACCAATTGATAGGATTCAATTCTTTTTGAGGCTCGTCATATCGTTTAAAACGATCAAAAACAACCGCGTGATAGTTTTAATCTATCACAATTTAATATTCGATCGTTTTTAACAATTAATCGCCGATCGATACCTCACATTCAATCGCTGAAAACTATCAATAATCAATTATTGATCTTTTATATCGATCGTTTTTTTACGTTCTGATAGGCTTGAGAGGCAGGGACAAGAGCCCCAGACGCAGTGCGATCAGAGCCAGAAACCCTTTGAAGCTCTGCGAACAGATCGCATCCCTTTAACTCATTTACATGGAGGAAGTAAGAGTGGAAGCAGCAGGTATCGTATTTTTAGTAGTGCTCTTCGTCGTTATCATGACCGCAGTAGATATACAGAAGAAAAAGCACTACAACAGCTTCACTGAAGTTCTGGACGGCGACATTTTATCTTATGAATGCCAACGAACTGGGATCGTCATAGATACCAAACAGCGCACAATTCTTTTTTTCGATAAAGAAAAAGACAAGACATATTCTTATGACAATATCAGAGAGATCAATTATACGCTTTCAGAAGGTGGTAAGTTTTACGGCAATGGAACATTACGAGGTATGAACAATGCGGCTATTGCTAACTGGAGAGAACAACTTTCAGCTAATCAACGTTCTGGCCTAAATATTTTAACCGATGATATTAAAAATCCCATGTGGAAAATTAATGTTCCCTTGAAGAATAAAACCACTTCAAACCAAGAACTTTGCGAACGCTGGCTTCTTGTCTTCAAACAACATGTTTTTTAATCCGTTATCTTTAATTATTATCTACCTATGGGGCTAAAATGAAAAAAATGTTAATTGCTGTATTGGTTATTCTTTCACTTGCCAGTTGTACCGTACATGGTAATAAATCTCTTATAGATGAAACTCATCAGACGGTAAAGCTAAAGATCGTCAAGGGGAAAACCACTCAACAAGAGATCCTCACCGCGTTCGGAGAACCACAGACACGCGCCACGAATGACGGACAAGAGATGTGGAGCTACTCTAGTATGACGGGAGAAAGCCAGTTATCTAACTATGTTCCCGGCCTTGCTTTACTGACTAATAGCAGCACAGCACACATTAAATCACTGGATATCTGGTTTAAGGATGATGTTGTAGAGCGTTATAATTTTAGTCAGACAGCTAGTAAGACTTCGCGCGGTTTGATGGATTAAACATATTAATTCTTAGAGACAATAACACTGCTATTGCATAATACAGTATTATTGTCTTTTTAAAATCCCCCGAATAAATTTACAGGTAGGTAAGCTTCTCCAGTCTGAGATGAATGACGTCTTATACGTGTGATTATCTCATCGAATTTCATGCCACCAGAAAGAAATAAATATAAGTGACTAAAGTCTAATAATATTAGTGGAGTTCGGCTACCGGATGACTCTTTTATAGCAACAGAAGAATAACCGGATACAGAAATCATTACAGCCATTGTATTATCTGCCATTTTACTTACTTTAGCTTTTAATGAATCTATATCTGTAGCATCAGACTGTGATTTTTGAAATTTTAATTCAACAAGATAAGTTGTACCATCAATAGTTATGGCTCCATCTACTTGCCTACCATCAGTTTTATATGGCTTTTTACAAACGATTTCGCAGTAGTCTACAAGCTTAAAGAACCATTTTTCAAACTCATAGCCACCATTTTGTGTTCCAATTTCATTATGCAAACACTCAAACTCAGATTTTAACTTAATCAAATCTGTTTCGGAGCGTTTTATTTCAGCCCTCTCTTTTTCTGCTCGCGCCCTGAATTCTTGTTTTTCTTTTTCACTTTGATGCTCTTCATTTTGTTTTGTAATATAGGATTTCAAATCTCTTACAGCATTGGTTGCCGACTGGATCATTTGTAAGGAATCCTCCCAGCCTCTTAAATCAGGAAAAGAAGTCTGTTCAGAAAGATTAATTGCCATCAGACAAATAACATTATTACCTTTTGCATTACTTTGCAGTTTAGGGAATAAACGATCTAAGAAAGTCCTCTTTGACTCATCTTCCCTCCACGTTGAAATGAAGTTTTCGGAAATATGTGAAGACAATAAAAATTTCTTCAGCGCCGGTTTACGCCAAAAGGATCTTAAAAGAGCTTCGTAGACAAGTGAGATTAATACTGGTGTTGCTTTAATGTTCAAATCAATGTCCTTACTGGTTAGACGACGCCCTTAAAAAACGCTTGATACTCACAGAGTTAAGTCGCGAATTTTACCATAGTAAATATGAGGTTGATCAAGAGATAACGCAAAAATAGTAAGCAAGCATAAGCCCCGGCAGGCGTCATACTCACTGCTGTTCTATCCACGTATAATTTTCCCGCACAAGCGTAGCTCAGCAGGCTCAGCCATCTTAATACTACCGATGCGTATGGGTAGCTCACCTTCTCGCTGGCACAGCTTCTTAATGGATTGCCACTCTTCAGCTTCTGACTCCATATGAGCAGCAACCGAATCAAAAGCACCTTCGGCTACGACTATGGTAGGTTCTTTATCTGTTTCATTGTCAACCGATTCTGTTTCAGGCTCTTCGGCCAGTTCTTCTTCCAGCCCAGCCATACTCGCTTTCAGTTCATCAAGACTACTGGCGGCGTCTCTTGGCGCATAGAAGAACAGCCCACTGATGAAGATAGCTTCCATTACCTCACTGAAAGAAAACGAGGTATCGCCATAAACAAAACAGCTATACTTGGAACTCTTCACCCCTGATACGTTCTTCTTCAACAATCCGTCCTTCGACGAAGTCATCAATGTCTGTTTGCTATAGAGGATTACAGGCAGATTCTTTATCTCATGAACATCACCACTGATACTCCAGCGTTCTTTATCTCCTTTGATAAAGCCGGAAGCATCACAGCTACTTTCTATGTCAAACTCATCAGTCGGGAACCGCTCGCGATTAAAATAGGTCGAAAAATCCTCCCCCTCTTCCATATCCTGACGCTTGTAAGCGCGATAAACCGAGCTTCGACGGTCAATTCCGATCCATTCAATATTCCATGTCGTTGGCCCGGACGGTTTTCTTACCTCATCTATATAAGCACCAACATCTCTGTCCAGATAAGCCGCTAACAGTGCCTTCCACGGTTCTATTGCCAAGAAGATATTTGCCAGCGTTGTTCCTTCTTCAATCAGAACGGTGTGGTGGAAGAAACGGAGAAGAAAGAAGGGATCGGTATTGGCTATCGCGTTCTGGATGGATAGCAATGGAACGGCAGTGGTTTCATCGTAATCGGACTGAAACCGCAGTATTGCATCGGAACAGAAAATTAACTTACCTTCCATCGCTCATCGCCTCCTGACGTTATCAGACAACGCATTTTACCAGAACACTGCCACTTATCGCATTTTACTTTTTGCTGGTTCATATTCATTGATATGTTCCTTAAAGATGCTTATCGCTTTTGGCAATGACTTGTTAAGTAATCCATTAATTTCCTGAGATGTTTTTCCGTTTCTGACTACCACGATATGTCCAAGAGTTAGATCCTGTCTTATCATCGGATTTAATGGTTCGATACCTATACTAATATCCGTGGTTTTATACTTAGCAACCGGATATCCAAGTAAACTATGGATTAAAATATTGCCGCTATCTGCAAGCCTTGATAACAATCTGTCGTTGCATATCGCTTTTCTTAAATCCTGTAAAACAGGGATATAGTGTTTATCCATATTCCCTGTTAAAGCTGTAGGTCTGTAGATTTTTGTTTTTATTTTTCGCGTGATATTTTTCCTCTTATTTTTCATTTAATACCATGCAACCAATCGTAATATCAAAAATATTTATTATGCTTTGATAGAAGTTTTACAACATCTGCGATTTTATAGTTTCTTCACTCATCTGTGTGAGTTCTGAAACCAAGCGAATATAGATATTTTTCAACCTATCTTTATCGCAACGACTTACAGACTCGGATAACAGATAATGGCTATAATTATTAATGCAAATATCATTGCCGTTTTCAAGAGTTAATTTCACCCCGTATTCTGTATCTTCTACTTTGTTTACAATACAGATCATAAATGGTGTTTTGTCATGGGGATGAAAGAGTGTTATCATTGTAATATTGTTCATTTTTATTTATTACTATTTAACACTACATCGTAAGCGTAAAAATCAAATATATTTTTGTTTTCTTCATAACTTTCCTTCTTGCCTTTAAACTTCTTTTTGAAAAAATCTTTACCTCTGTGCTTACGCACGGCTACGCCCTAAAACTGACATTTTGTATTTGATTTTACTACTATGAGGTAATAAACAAGTGTATTCGGTCATAGCCAGATCTATTTTCCTTTAAAATTTCAATTCGGATCCTATGTTTAAACATAGCATTCCCCCTCTGACATATAGCATTTGCTCTTAAACACATAGGAAAACTATATCTTTAGTAGCAGCACTTCGTGATTGTTGGCAACAATCACTTTGCTGGACAGGGCTTGTTCCTGTTAGTGATATTTTTTCATTAATAATTTCCTTCATATAAAATTACTGCCTGTAGTCAGTTATAAGCGTTTTAAGCACAAAGATGATTACATGCCCCCAACGTCTTACCAAGCTTCCTGTGCAGTTTATTAGCCTTCATCAAAGGCATTTACTTATATTCATTGATATTGCTTTTATCTGATATATTTAATAACTATTTATTGAAAACACATCCCTTGTGCTGGCGCACGGCTACGCCCCAGATACTGATTTGAAACTATTTTTCTTGATCACTTATAAGTCATTAATATTTTATCAATGGAAAACAAAGCGACCAGTATAAAGATCACTCCCTCAGCCAAGTTAGAATCCAGATCCTATGCTCCAACATAACATCCTCTTTCTGACATATAGCATTTGCTCTTAAACGCATAGGAAAACTATATCCTTAGTAGCAGCACTTCGTGATTGTCGGCAACAATCACTTTGCTGGACAGGGCTTGCCCCTGTTAATGATGGATTTATCCAAAAAAAGATCGCGTCGTAGACGCTAATAAGACAAAAGAAATCTTAATTAAGCACTCACAATAAAAGCAGCGGTTTGTGATTGTTCGAAACAATCACTTCGCTGATAGCAGTTATTAAGGAATACAACATCCCTTGTAAAACCACTAAAACATAACACAAAAGTAAAACTGGACTCTCTTAACTTCTTACTAATTATTTAATTATAAGCATAGTCCCGGACCAGTAAAATCGCGGCTTCACAACTTTTTTTCCTATGTTCGAACATAGCAAACTCCTATGTTCAAACATAGATCCGTCCTATGTTCGAACATAGCAAGATCTATGTTTGAACATAGTTTTTTTAACATATAACATTGTCATAAGAATATACTTTCTATTTTATTTATAGTTCTACTATTGACTTTCACTTTTTTGCATAGTATGAAAATAAATATAATAAAAATAATAAGAGAGAATAATATGAATACAAATGATGCTGACCTATTACACTTATTTGAATCATTAACTACAGAACAAAAGATTGATATCGCAAGACGCTTGCTACAAAACAAAGAAATAAAATCAACGACAGTTATTTCTTCTGAGGAAGATAAAGCTATATCGTTTTCACAACCTTATGTATTTGCTTTTACTTCCAACTTTCGTGTCTTCTCTGATCTTGACATATCCAAGAATGAATTCCGTGTATTAACCTATATCTTGGAGTATATGGAGTTTGGAAATTTGATCAATCTTTCGCAATCATCGCTGTGTAAAGCACTGAATATCGCCTCCGGTAATATGTCTAACATTTTTAAAAAACTCAGACAGAAAGGAATACTCGTCGAGCATCATGGTCATCTCTATATCAACTCTAACATTTTCGCTAAAGGAATGAGTCATCAACTGGATCAGAAACGTAAAGAACAGCTGAGCAACGCTCGCAATCTTTTCGCAGAAATAGAACAGTATCCAGAAAGTTATTCAGCTATGTCAAAAAGTGAAAGAAGAACCCTTTCCTTAGAAACTGAAACCAAAGAAATCTATACTGACGCATTTCTTTTCAGTAAGAAGAAAAAGAATAACGCTGTTCCTAATACCAACAATAGCATACATATTGATAAACCACGAAAAGTATATAAAAGAACAAAGGAAAATGAGGAAGCAAGAAGAAACTCTGTTGACACAGACTCTCATATGCAGAAAGTATCCTGATAAAATAACAACAACGAGGAAATAACAATGAAAAAACTACCCGGTTCGCTTGAGATTAAGCTCCACGAAAAATTATCCAAGAGTGATATACTAAATATATTAGCTGAACAAATGACCATGCTTGAGGAAACATTTGGCATTCAGGAGTTTAAGATTTTTTCCTACCTTGAATGCTACATTGGAGATAAGAAACAAGCATTATATTATAGAAGTCGCAACAGTGCCGTAGCCACATTCAAATTAAAGAGTATGGAATCCCCAGAGAATACCTCAAAACTCATCTCAAAAGAAAATAACCAGCGCATCGTTTCCTTTGATAAACAACTGGATATAGAGACAATATCAAACACGGTCCATCGTATACAAACCTGCAATCCCTATCAGGATTGGTCCAAGGGGATCCGGGTTGTTCCGGCTTGTGTTATCAGCAAAATGATCCAAGAGGAACGTATGCGTAAGCAGGATGAACAAGACCGAATTTACCGCCTCGAACAACAGCGCAAGAAAGAAGAGCAAATGCGTAAAGCAATAGAGAAAGATGAATATGAGCGTCCATTAAAAGCATTTATTTCTGTTAAAGTAAAAGAAAGTGGCTTATCGGAGAAGAATTTCAAAAAGCAGGTTTGTTCAAGCTGCGACTATCTGAAAGATCGTTCCACAAAATCAAGATATTTTACTGAAAGACCAGACTTGTTAGAAAAATATCTTAATGAAAGATTAATTCGCTATTCGATCAAAAGGCCAGATGGTAAAGTTGGTAAGGTCGAAATCTATACTGAAATGGGTGAACTGATTTTTGAACAATATAAAACACTTCAGCTCGCTTAAATATTATTAGATAGATAAGGTTCTGCTAGTTATAATCTCATAACAAAGAAAATAATTCACACCATAAATATATTACCACAAAATCATCATCATTACATATTATTCAAGCGCGGATACCTAATAATATAATTAAAACATGAGAACTTCAGCACTTATTACTTAATGAATTCTGCATAATAAGTATATTCTATATATATCATATGTAAGATTAAAGTTAAGTCATGCGATTTATTACTCATCCCTTAATGCAAGTGTCTTTTATCATCCTACAAAGGAAAACTCAAGCAAGGGCTATAACTTCCATCACCGTAACGGCTAATGATTATATGGCAGTAGGATATATGAAATGAAGAAGATATTAGTTATTCTAGCATTATCTGCACCACTAATTGCAAGCGCTAATCAATGGGACATTACGTGCGCAGGTGTTAAGCTTAATGTAATTAATGGTAAGAATGGTGCCTATGTGAAGAAAGGTACAGATATTTATCCCATAGTAGGTGGAATCAACAATGAAGGATACTCTACCAATATCTATGCTAAGTATCTCGATGTTAAAACTGCGAATGATAATATCGTTCCTGTTGATGCAAATGACAGCATTATCTTAAATGTTCAAGGAGTTGATGGGCAGTCAACATTTAGATTGATTGATGGTCGTGGTAATCACTCGTGTTCTCTAAATATTTTTAAGGCTGGAGAATAATAGAAAAATAGCTTTACTTCAGCCACCCATAGGTTGCTGTACTGATATAGCAACCTTCTCTGAATAAAATTATTATTGATGAACAAGAAAGATTTTAGAAGATAATGAGGGTTTGAAACTATAGCCCCTGAGGAGATGCCCGAATGCCTACTTGAAGATACAGAGTAATCGAGATTTTATCAAAGATTTTATATTAAACATTTCACTATAATTTGACACTTACACTACATCTCGTAATATAAATATATCCACTACTTTTATAACGAGGTCTTATATGAGAAAAGTAAAAACAGACAACAGTGATTTAATCCAGTATTTAGACACGATCAAAGAACTAAAAAATTATATTACGATAGAAGAATACAGGAATGAATACCGTAGGCTACGCTCTGATGATGTTCCTTTGATTAAAGCTCAGAAATTTAAGTCTGCCCATACCGAACTTCGCAGGCTGGATAAAAAGAGAGAATCTCTTATTGAATATTTTATTGATGAACTAAATCCCATCAGCAGTTCAAAAGCTAACACATCAGCGAAATCATCAGGTAATCTTGATCTATTTAACGAACGTGTATTATACCGTAAAGCCATTTCAGAAAAGAGTGATGAAGAAATAATTGCCTTGGTCATAAAACAGCGTACAGAAGCTGCTGTTGAGTTCCAGCGTTCCATAGAACACAGTCTTGAGCAACTCTCTCACATCTCGTCAGAGTTCGAACCATCAAGCCAAAAGCGTAGAAAAATGTCTCTTTAAAGAACTGTTCTATATTATCTGTGTCAAATGCGATGTTTTAAGATTGCTTAACCGATAATTTTTACTATATTATTTACGGGTTGTTTTTTGACTATACAACAATACAGCATACATTATTTTTATTAATCGCCCCTTTTAAAACACCGGACAACATACTATGAGTGAAGCTCTTAAGGCACTGAACAATATTCGTATACTTCGCGCACATGCTCGTGAAACAGATCTGGCAACTCTGGAAGAGATGCTGGAAAAACTCTCTGCTGTCGTTGAAGATCGCCGCGAGGAAGAAAGTTCCGTCCGTAAAGAACAAGAAGAACGTCAGGCTAAGCTTGAAGCCTTCCGCCAGAAACTGTTAGAAGATGGTATTGATCCGGCAGAACTCCTTGCTGCTGTTGGCTCATCTCAGCCTAAAGCCAAATCGACTCGTGCTCCTCGCCCTGCCAAATACAAATATACAGATGAAAACGGTAAGGAGCAGACTTGGACGGGTCAGGGCCGTACTCCTAAAGCGATCGCTGCTGCTATTGAAGCTGGTAAAACACTGGAAGACTTTGCGCTCTGATCGCAATAAAGCCGTCAATCTAATTTGGCGGTTTTGCTCTCTCCCAAAGAAAATACTACGGGCGAAGAGAGGGTGTCGGTCTCGGCTATGAGAGAAAACCTCATCGAAGTGACGCCGGTATCGATAGCTCTATTAGCTCAGATTTGACCTGACACAGCTATAGCACAGATCTAAACCTAATCTGACAGGCAGCTCCGTGCCAGAAGCGGAAGTTACTCACACTATGCTAAATTGTTTTATAGGGAGCAGATTAGGTTATATCTGAGATGATTATATCTTCACCATTCGCTATAATTTCCTTGACTCTCGAATCATAAATATCCTCCGTCCTTTTACAAATTGTCTTAGCAAAGGAGCTATCTAACTTGAAATACTTCTCAATCCAATGAATAAAATTTAGCTTTGTTCTTAATTTACTCTCCATATTTTCAATAGTCGTTTTCCTCATGAGCCTTCTGAAACCATAGCGCTGGTATTTCTTTTCACTAACCTCAACCCCATCGATAAAACACCTTTGTGGTTCATCCTTTGACACATATCCACATTTATTATAAATCGTCATCAACTCAGCCTTGCATTTAAACGATTTATTTAAATCTTCATAAAACTCATCATTGTAAATATATCGACTAATACAATAAACAACCAAATAATCCCTAAAAGTAAGAGCAATTGGCATAAGGATGTAAACCCCGAGAAAACCAAGACAAGCCATGAGTATCGTTGAGAATGAGATTGTTAATTCCATTTTCTAATCCTAAGAAGTGTAATATGTTTAATATACTACTCTTGGTCGAAATGAAATGAAAGCGCCCATGATGTATTCATGAGATCACTTGGTAATAAATATTTATGATCATCATCATCAACGACAACAGCATTTAGCTTCTCAGCTACTTGCAACATTTTACAGTAAAGGGCTTCGTCAGGATGCTTTGTTGAAGGATCACTTGCGCTATCAAACCAATTCTCTGTTCTTACTATGTGAAGTTCCCAACCCATAACCACCTCCGTGTTTTGATATAGATATCATTACTATACAGAACTATTATCAGTCAATGAGATCTTCTGGTGAAACCCGGTCACACGCCATTTTCTTAAGCAATCTTTGTGCTCTTTTCATTTTCAACTTACGTGCTTTTTTCTCACCTATTTCCTGATAGTATTCTTCCCGGCGCTCCGCAACGACTTTACGGAACTTCTTCAAAAGCTGCTCCAGTATTTTGATGTCGGTAGTTGCGGCTTCTGCTTGTATTTTTTTATACATATACATCACATGAAATTCATCAATCATTTTTGGCTCCTTGTATAGAGTATGTTTTCACTATCATTTTTAGCTTTCAAATCAGGTTTGTTATCAGCCCCATGGAGGGGCCGATATACGTCAGCGCATGTCAGCATAGGGACTCCGCCAGAACGGTGTAGTGCATTTTGGCTAATGCCTGCTTAACCCCTTTAAAATCCACTTCAGCCAGTTTTCCAGCAGCGTTCTTTTTCCATGCTTTTTTCAGAAGATGCTTCTCAGCATTTCTCATCGCCAGATCGATTAGTTTACAGACAAAATCATGATCCATTACATGCGTTATAATCATATTACTGGTCGTTTTATCCTTTGAGTTAAAAAGCTCCGCATAGATATGTAACGACACAACATAAAAAATTTCAGTAGATTTATTCTTAAATGTATTCATTTTTATTTCCTCTTTAGTTTAAAATTAAAATAGTCAAATGTTTATAGCACTATCAGCGGTATACACACTTATAGATAATCCAAAGCCGACGAAGATGCTGTTTTACTTTCACATAGTTAACACTCCCGGAGATCCGTTCCGATTTTTGTTCACCTTCGGCCCCATAAAAATAGACCTTTGTTTTCTCGATAATATTTTCAATCACTTCGTTCATATCCTCCTTATTTTTCAGAAAATGGTAGGAATGCACTGACTGGTTTCGTAGTCGTTTATTCATATAATGGTTATACAAACATTCGGCTTCACTAATAAACTGCTCTGTCGTATTAAGTTCTATTTTCATATATCGCCCTTTTATTGTTTAAGATAATAAGAGTCCCTGAGCTAAAAACATCTATTCGCCCGGAAACGGTATTTATGTTTTATGCTGCGTTCTGACGTGAGTTTCGAATAGTAGTTTCAATCCATTCATCTATCTCACTCTCGACAAAAGCTACGCACCTTGGACCTATTTTTACCCTGTCTGGAAAGTTCCCCTCCTTAATACGCTCATATAAGGTAGTGCGACTGAATCCTACCCGATTAAGCACTTCAGGCACCCGAATAAATCGTTTAATGTTATTTTTCATTGTCTATCCTCTGTTATTGCGACGAGAACAATAATAGCGAATTTGCTTATGACATTTTAGGGACGCTCAAAGAAGAGTTTTATGAAAAAATCGAAGGGAGGTGAACGAAAAAAGATTCGTTAAGGCTGGATGCGATCACGTTCGCTCACGGCGAACGTAACCCTTTTTACTTGGCTGCTTTTTTCTTCTTCTTATCGTCCTCAACATGCTTATCAACAGGTGAGTCTTTTAAGTGATTGTTTTGCATGATGTAATCTTCAAGCGATTTTAGATAGCTTGCATCAGTCAGAAAAGCCATTGCCAGCGGGTAGTCCGTTGCCTTTAGCATTCCTTCATCACGATCGTTGTCGCTGTCTTCGTGAAGCAGCGAAGAAATCAGCGAAAGCGGGATTTTGACGCCATTGTCCTCACCCCAGAAAATCAGGTCCATCATCGGGATAAGGCGATATTCAATAATTTTTCTGAACGTGCTTTTGCCAAAACGATACTCCCGTTCCGCAGGAGCCTTCATCTTTAGCTGTCTCTTCCATTGCGGGATCAGCACGTTCAGATGTTCAATGATCTCTTCGGTTGATGCCTCTTCCAGATGAATATCGACCGTAATACGCGAAAGGTTTTTCAGCGATGTCTCTTTTAGATACTCGGACAGAAATTCGGATTCGCTTAACGCGGAAATCTCAGGAGTGGCTTCGGTTAATGCCAGCGTTTTCGCATAAAATTGCGCGTGGCTTCGTGTCGTAGGGTTTACTGCGTAGGTTCTGGCAAGCTCATGTCCAAGGGTCGCGGTATCACCACTGAAAAAGATTTCGCCTCGCAAAATTTTATAGCGGTAGTCATCCAGCAATAATCGATTAAAGGTTGGTATGGTATTCCGGCTCAGCAACATCCTGTAGGCCAAGATACGCCGCTCAATCTCAACATAAAACTGTTGAAGGCTTAGCTTCTCAATCGCTTCATAGCGTTCAACATCAAACCACGCTTCCAGCGCTTTCCTGATTTCACTTCTTTTCATCCATCCTCCTGCAATCCATTACGCTCTCTTTAGCTGTTTTAACCGACAGAACAATCGGTTGTCCAGTAAACCATCAGCGCAACATGTTTGGGCTACAGGGTCCCATGCTGATATATCGCTTTACCTGCTCGGAGTATGTTAGAGGACTTAACGCTGGAAGGATTGTTCCCTGATTTCTTCACAGAGCACGGTTTGAAAAGGATTTGCCTCACCTGAAAGATGAGTCTCTGTAAGGATTTTTAGTGGGAAAGGACGGATTTTAGATGTAAAAAAAGCCCGTATAAACGGGCTTTTTTGTACTACTTTATGCACTATAAAATCAAAACCATTCTTCAAGCTATTGATTTTATTTAGAATTTGGCGGAAGCGTAGAGATTCGAACTCTAGAACCCTTTCGGGTCGCCGGTTTTCAAGACCGGTGCCTTCAACCGCTCGGCCACGCTTCCAATGAGGCGCACTATAAACACCTCTGTTCCGGCTGTAAAGCACCAATTTATTCAACTGCCTTAAAATTAAACAAAAACGCGTTATTCGACTGAAATTCAGGCAGTTTGCGCAGATTTTCAGCGCAAAATGCCCTCTGCAGGTTAATGTTTTTTGATGTACATATCTTTGCTGTAGTAATACCCCAGCTTATCCGGCGTAAATCCGCCTACCCATGGCTTGACCAGATGGGTGCGCACGTAGTGATAGACCGGAATGGCCGGGACATCCTGACCTAACAGATCCTCCGCCTGCTGGTAGAACTTGCCCCGTGCCGTCGTGTCAGAAGCTTTTGCCGCATTGCGCAGCGCCTCATCGTAGACCGGGTTGCTGTACTGGCTGGTATTTTCACTGTCGCCGGTGCGGAAGTTGTTGAGAAACGTCGCGGCGTCGTCATAGTCGGCTATCCACGCGTAGCGCACGGCGTCAAAATTATGCGTATGCATGGCGTCGAGCATGGTCTTCCACTCCTGGTTTTGCAGCTTCGCCTCCACGCCAAGATTGTTTTTCCAGTTTGAGCTGGCGGCGATGGCAATTCGGTGGTGAGATTGGGATGTGGTATAGAGGAGATTAAAGACCAGCGGGGGTGACTCGTTATACCCAGCCTCGCTCAGCAGCTTTTTCGCCTCGGCGATACGCTTATCGCGCGGCCAGCTGGCGTACTCGGGATTGTGCAGCTTCACCCCGCCGATGTCAGGCTGGCTGATAAGCCAGGCCGGACGCTGCCCCTGCCCCATCACCTTCTCCGCGATAATGTCTTTATCGAGGGCCATATTGAGCGCCCGTCGCACGCGGGGGTCGTTAAACGGCGGCCGGGTGGTGTTGAATTCGTAATAGTAGGTGGCCAGCTGCGGCGAAACATCCAGCTGATCGCCCATGGTTTTTTTGAGCTGGGCAAACTGATTAATCGGCACCGTATAGACGATGTCGATCTCCCCCGCCTTATAGCGGTTGACGTCGGCGGTTTCAGAACTTATCGGCAGATAGGTCACCTTATTGATGACCGTATGCGCGTTATCCCAGTAGCGCGGATTGCGCTCGGCCACAATGCGCTCATTCACCACCCACTGCGACAGCTTATAGGGCCCGCTGGTCACCATATGCTCCGGTTTGGTCCACTTGTCGCCGTAGCGCGATATCAGCACTTTATCGAGCGGAACCAGAGACGGGTGCGCCAGCATCGCCAAAAACGCCGCATTCGGCTGAGTTAAGGTCACCTCAAGGGTGGTATCATCCAGCGCCTTGACGCCCAGCGTCTCGGGCGCTTTTTGACCCTGCGCTATCTCCGCGCCGTTGACGATATGCATATTGCCGGGATAGCTCGCGTAAGGGGACGCCGTAAGCGGCGACACCAGACGCTGCCAGCTCCAGACGATATCCTGCGCCGTAATCGCCGTACCGTCGGACCAGGTCACTCCGGGGCGCAGATGGAACGTCCAGACGGTGTTGTCTTTATTCTCCCACTTCTCCGCCAGCCTGGGCTGAATTTCTCCTGCTGGCGAAACGCTGACCAGCCCTTCGAAAAGATCGCTGATAATGTTGTTTTCAACGTCGCTTTCCACTTTATGCGGATCCAACGACGACGGCTCGCTGCCGTTATTTCTGACCAGCTCCTGCTTCTCCGCCAGCACCGTTCCCGGCGGCACCTGAGCGGCCAGCGCCGGAATAGCCATGGAGAAAAGGCCGACGGCCAGTAGTACGCGTGTGATGTGATTATATTTTTGTGATTTCATATCCCTTGCCTTTGTTACGCTTCGTTTGTACCCTCTCCAGAGTTAGTCGCAGAATGGCATTAACGCAATATTTTTCAGTGAGTTATCAGATTTCGATCTGGCTTCAGAAGGCGAACAAATAAACATACCGCGCATTTTCATTTTTCTGGAATAAAATGCTGCATTCAGCCCGCATGCCTTGAGTAAAGATGGGTAAAAGCACTATGGCTTCGGCCTTGATTTTTTTATGCTTCGTTATTAATTACATCTGTCATAAGAGAGTGACTCATGGATCGTATCATTACATCGTCGCGTGACCGTTCATCGCTGCTTAGCACGCACAAAGTTCTGCGGAACACCTATTTCCTGCTTAGCCTGACGCTGGCATTTTCGGCCATTACGGCGACGGCCAGCACCGTGTTGATGCTGCCTTCTCCGGGTCTGATTCTGACGCTGGTCGGTATGTACGGCCTGATGTTCCTGACCTATAAAACGGCGAATAAGCCAACGGGTATCATTTCCGCGTTCGCCTTTACCGGTTTTCTGGGCTACATCCTGGGGCCAATGCTTAACGCCTACCTGTCTGCGGGCATGGGAGACTTAATCGGCCTGGCGCTGGGCGGTACCGCGCTGGTGTTCTTCTGCTGCTCGGCCTACGTGCTGACCACCCGTAAAGATATGTCCTTCCTCGGCGGCATGCTGATGGCGGGCGTGGTGGTCGTGCTAATCGGTATGGTCGCCAACATTTTCCTGCAGCTGCCGGCCCTGCATCTGGCTATCAGCGCGGTGTTTATCCTGATCTCTTCAGGCGCGATTCTGTTTGAGACCAGCAATATCATCCGCGGCGGTGAAACCAACTACATCCGCGCGACCGTTAGCCTGTACGTCTCGCTGTACAACATCTTCGTCAGCCTGCTGAGCATCCTTGGGTTCGCCAGCAGAGACTAATTCTCTCCCCCGGTCGTTCTGAGGCCCCGCTTATGCGGGGCCTTATTTTTTGCTACACTGCCGCCATTTTCAGCGGTATGTGAAGAATCATGTTTATCTTTGACGGTAATGAAATAGAAACCGATAGCGAAGGCTATCTGAAGGACACAACCCAGTGGAACGAAGCGATGGCGGCCGTTATCGCCGAGCAGGAGGGCATCAGCCTTTCCGTTGAGCACTGGGAAGTGGTGCGCTTTGTGCGCGACTTTTATCTGGAATTCAACACCTCACCGGCGATTCGTATGCTGGTGAAGGCGATGGCGAACAAGTTCGGCGAAGAGAAAGGCAACAGCCGCTATCTCTACCGCCTGTTTCCGAAAGGCCCGGCTAAGCAGGCGACGAAAATCGCCGGTCTGCCCAAGCCGGTAAAGTGCATCTAATACAAAATGGCGAATTTCTGCCACTCTCTGGTGGGCTGATGGGGCTCGGTCAGAACCCTGTCAACTCGCGCGCTGCGCGGCCCGCCGGCTTTCAGCCAGGCGATGAGCTTCTCCACCTGTTCAGCCTCTCCGCAGGCCAGCACTTCCACGCCGCCGTCGTCGAGGTTGCGCGCGTATCCGGTTAATCCAAGCTGCAGCGCCTCGCGCTGGGTCGAATAGCGAAACCCGACGCCCTGAACGGAACCGTAGACCCACGCCATCGTGCAAACCGTTGCCATATTCTCTCTCCTTTCCGGACAATGACTCACTACAGAGGATAGCAAATTCTTTCAGCGTACATGCTTTGGCAGTACACCGTAGTGCTGGCGAAAACGGGCGGTAAAGCGCGATCCGCACTGGTAGCCGCTGTTTTGCGCAATTTCGCCAATGGGCCGCGACGTCGACTGTAATTGTCCCAGCGCGTAGGCCATACGGACCTCTTCCACGATCTGGCGGAAACTGCGGGACTCCTGCTGCAAACGGCGGCGCAGCGTCGACTCTCCCAGAAACAGCATTTTAGCCACTTTCGCTACGCTCCACGCATCGCCAGGCGACAGCATAATAATTTGCCTGACCTGGCCGGTTAGATCCTCGCGCCGTTCGTTGAGCAGCGGCCCGGCGTATCCGGCCTGATACAGCGCCAGCAGCAGTCCCATTGCCTGATGATGTTGCAGTTCGCCGCTGAGCCCCTCCCGTACCGCCTGCAGGACGCTTTGCCACATAAACGACAGTTCCGCCCCCAGCGGCGCGCAAAGCGACGTCAGACGGCCAGCCTGTGGTTCACTCATATAGCGATTCTTAAAATCCGCCAGCAGCTCCGGAGTTAATGAGAGCAGATCGGAGCAAAACAGTCCGTTTTCCGGCTGATTAATCACCTCGAGCTCAACCTCGGCGGGCAAAATAATCAGCTGCTGCGGCGTTGCCAGCATCTCGCTGGCACCCTGCACAATGACCTTACTGCCGCGGTTTACCCGGCAGATCGCGGGCGAGAACAGCGTGACGCGGTGCAATTTGCATAATCGTCGGGTGGTAATTTCCGCCGCCGTTAACGCGTTATGGTGAAAATTAATGTTCCGCATCAGGCTGCCCTTATTTTATCTTCCGGCCATCGCCGTTATCTGCGCGCTGGCGATGGCGTGGCTATGTAACATAAATCCGACTAACGCCCCGCTGGACTCGCCGTCAATGGGCAGCGTCGGGATATCCAGCGCCCATACCGTAAAGCGGTAGCGATGTGGTTTATCGCCGGCGGGCGGACACGCGCCGCCAAAGCCGGCATAGCCAAAGTCATTGCGCCCCTGTACCGCCCCGGCGGGCAGTTTAGCGTTATTTTTGTCTCCGGCGCCAGCGGCTAAGCTTGTCGCCTGTTGGGCAATATTCACCACCGTCCAGTGCCACCAGCCGCTCCCGGTTGGCGCATCAGGATCGTAAGCGGTCACCGCGAAACTGCGGGTACCCGCCGGGGCATTTTGCCAGGCGATCTGCGGTGAGATATTGCCGCCGGTGCAGCCAAAGCCGCCAAACCAATGCCTCTGCGCCAGAGCGTCTCCTTCGCGCATATCCGCGCTGCTGACGCTAAACGGCGCGGCAATCGCCGTTCCACTTATCATGACCATTATCGCGGCAGCGACTTTCAATCCTGTTTTCATCGTATTTTCCTCCGTCAGGTGAGGAAATACTGTAAGATCGCGGCGTGATTTTTATTGTGCCAAAGCGCCTGCGTTTTGTGCCGAAACGCTCACCTGTCGATACCGGTGGAATGGTGCTTGCCGCAGCCACTTGTGCTAACCTACGCGCCATTTTTTCGGTGCCGACATTCCCGTTGCTTAAAGGTAGCCCATGACAGACTCCATTTTCCCCCGCTTAGTGTGAACCAAAGGACGAGAGAAATCCCTGCTGCGTCGCCATCCGTGGATTTTCTCCGGCGCCGTCGCCCGAATGGAAGGTAAAGCCCGTTCAGGTGAGACCATCGATATCGTTGATTCGCAGGGAAAATGGCTGGCCCGCGGCGCCTATTCACCGTCTTCGCAGATCCGCGCCCGCGTCTGGAGCTTCGATCGCGATGAAGCCATTGATAACGCCTTTTTCGAGCGTCGTCTTCAGCAGGCGCAAACCTGGCGCGAGTGGCTGGCAGCCCGCGACGGGCTTGATAGCTATCGCCTGATAGCCGGTGAATCCGACGGCCTGCCGGGCGTGACCATCGACCGTTTTGGCGACTTTTTTGTTCTGCAGTTGCTGAGCGCCGGTGCCGAATACCAGCGCGCGGCGATTGTCAGCGCGCTGCAAACGCTGTTCCCGAACTGCGCTATCTACGATCGTAGCGACGTCGCGGTACGTAAAAAAGAGGGGCTGGAGCTGGCGCAGGGTCCGGTTGTCGGCGAGCTGCCGCCTGCCCTGCTGCCGATTACCGAGCACGGTATGCAGCTGCTGGTAGACATTCAGGGCGGCCATAAAACCGGCTATTACCTTGACCAGCGCGACAGCCGTCTGGCGACGCGTCGCTACGTCGCCGATAAGCGCGTGCTGAACTGCTTCTCCTATACCGGCGGTTTTGCCATCTCCGCGCTGATGGGCGGCTGCCGCCAGGTAGTCAGCGTTGATACCTCCCAGGAGGCGCTGGACGTCGCCAGACAGAACGTTGAGCTGAACAAGCTGGACCTGTCAAAAGCGGAGTTCATCCGCGACGACGTCTTCAAGCTGCTGCGTTAATATCGTGACGCCGGGGAAAAGTTCGATGTTATCGTGATGGATCCGCCGAAGTTTGTGGAAAATAAAAGCCAGCTGATGGGCGCCTGCCGCGGCTATAAGGACATCAACATGCTGGCGATTCAGCTATTGAATCCCGGCGGCATCCTGCTGACCTTCTCCTGTTCCGGCCTGATGACCACCGATTTATTTCAGAAAATCGTTGCCGATGCCGCCCTGGATGCCGGACGTGATGTACAATTTATAGAACAGTTCCGCCAGGCTGCCGATCATCCGGTGATAGCAACCTACCCGGAGGGGCTGTATCTGAAAGGGTTTGCTTGCCGCATCATGTAACTTGAAAAATGGAGAATCGGCCCGCATATAGCAGGTAATCATGTCTCCCGGGAGGTGCTTATGATAGCCAGCAAATTCGGTATCGGCCAACAAGTTCGCCACACGCTTCTGGGCTACCTGGGCGTGATCGTCGATGTCGATCCAGAGTACTCGCTCACGGAGCCGGAGGAGGACGAAATCGCCGCTAACGACGAACTGCGTCTTGCGCCCTGGTACCACGTGGTGATGGAGGACGATGATGGTCAGCCGATTCACACTTATCTTGCAGAAGCGCAGCTGAGCAGCGAAGCCAGCGATGAGCATCCGGAGCAACCGTCGCTGGACGAACTGGCGCGAACCATTCGCCAGCAGCTGCAGGCACCCAGATTGCGTAACTGATCTCAAAAACCCGCGTTGCGGGTTTTTTATTGCCCTTTATCTCTGCGCGGCATTTGCCAGCGCCTGGCAAATCAGACTATTGAATTGTCCGTCACGCTGCTGTTGTTCACTCCAGCGGTCGTTTGCCCGCTTCATTGCGCGGGAAATCCCCTCGCTGGTAAGCGCAAGCTGCTGAAAAAAAGGCGCCAGCATCGTACCGCCGGGCAAAACCAGAGTTTTAAACACCGGACTCCCGTCAGCGTAACGGTACGTTAGCGCTTTTTCAGGCAGTATTGTTGGCGCAAAATACTGCTGCGCATAGCTGGCCCAGAAGTTCGCCGCCCCATAGCCGCGCGAGAAATTACTTTCACACCCGGAAGGCTCAGCCAGCGGCGAAACTCTTTTCTCCGGGGCTCTGAAGGCATTTTCCATCCAACGCGCCATTCCCTCCAGGTACCATCTCTGTTTAAAAACCGCGTAACCGTACTGGTATAAATGGAACAATTCATGGGCTGGCGTAACGTTGCGCGCGGGCTGCAGCCCGGCGTTAAGCACGATTTTTAAGCCGCAGGGCAGCGCCGTTCCGTCGCTCATCGTTTCCGCCGCCACGCGATCGAAGGCAAGGCCATGACCTTTAGGAAGCGCCAGCAGATAGAGGTTAATCTGTCGGGCCTGGGCATAAATCTTCTGCCGCAGAGGCGAGCGCAGGCCCAGCCGCGACGTGTAGAGATATTGCGCCGCCTGTAGCTGACGACCAATATCTTTTATAACGTCCGGCACGCCATCGCCGGTACTGTCCTGCGGATATCGCAGGGCATCTTTGCCCTGCAGGCTGTAGTAAATATGAAAGTCATCGACCACGTGCGTTTTTTCCAGACGATGCTCATGAAGCAGGGAGCCGGGAACGCAGCGCGAAACCTGCACGACATCGCGCGCCAGCAGCGGCGAACTGCAGCAGGACGCCAGCAGTAGCGCGATGACTCCCCTCATCGCCGCGCCAGGGGGCCAGGCAAAGGGAAAAGGCGCTGACGGTTATCCAACGTTAGCCGCCTGATGACGCTTTTTTTCCGGCCCGCTCTCCAGCTCCGTCCCGGTATCCAGCTGACGTTCGCTTGCCTGCCGCCATGCCGCCCATCGTCCGGCGATCGCGCTGGCGTAGTAGCGTTGCGCGTTGCGCAGCGCGGCCTGCTGCATACTTTGCTGTAGCGTCTTGTCGGAGATGACCTTGATCATCGCCGCCGCCAGCGCGCCCTCATCGCCGCAGGGCACCAGAATCCCCGCCTGCCGGTCCTGCAGGATGTCGCGCGGGCCATATTTAATGGCAAAGCTAATCAGCGGCGTACCGTATGCCATCGCCTCGACGGCGGAAATGGACTGCCCCTCCTGAGTCGAACAAAGCACCGTGCAGCAGGCCGTTTTATGCGCCTGCGCGATGTCGGAGGTGAAGCCGTTGATATGGATAGCCTGCTCCAGCCCCCACTCCGCCACCTGCGCGCTTAAGCTGCGCCGCAGCGGCCCTACCCCGTAAGTGTGCAGCTGCGCGTCGGGGATCGCCTTCACCACCTGACGAAACGCGCTCAGCAGTAAAGCGTGCTGCTTCTCTTCCGAGTAGCGCGCCAGGTAAATGACCGTTTGCGAAGGCGTCTTCTGCGGGTTCGCCGGTATAGCGCCGTTATCGAGATGGTTGGGGATCACCGCCATCCGGGCGGCCGGAAATCCCTCCTGCTGCAGGTCCTGCCACTGTTCATCGGTCAGGACAATCAGCTGGTCTACGAGTTCCGGCTGTTCCAGGATATGCCGATATGAGCTTTTCAGCGCCCCGTTAGACAACTGATGATGGGAGTGGATAATCGCGCTCAGCGTGCAGGCCATACGCTGGGCGGGCCGTGAGCAAACGAAGCTTTTCCACGTTTTATTTTTATCGACGATAAAGTGCCAGCGCCCTTTTTCCGCCAACCGGGTTTCCAGCATCCACGCATAAAACGCCTCTTCCTGAGCAAAGCGTTTAACGTCCCCTCCCGGCAGAGCGATTTCAAGATGGCTTAGCTGCACGTTGCCCTTTTTTTCGTCAAAGCTTTTGCGCAGCAGAATATTGCCGGCGCGATCAATATAGTCTTCGATGATTCTCCCCTGCGGACGCAGCAGTAAGTTGTGTTTACCCACCGGTAGATCCGCAGTGGGATTCACGGCATGTCTGAGCTCAATATTGCCCACCAGCGGCGCCAGCGCTGAGATCGCATTCAGCTCAAGACAATCGCTTAGCCAGGCATAAAGGTTATAAACCGGCACCTCTTCGGGCAACGCGCCGCGAGCTTTCAGCGCCTTAACCGCCGTGGAGAGTTCGGGATTCCACGTCGCGGTAATCAGCCAGGGTACGGTGCGCAGATGTTCGGTGAACAGTTTCGCCCGGCGCATGGCCGCCACCTCAATACCGTTGCCGACGTCACGCAGCGTCTCCAGCAAAAACACGGGGGTCGCGCTATTCGCCGGCTGCGCGTCGTCCTGTTGGAGCGGCGGCTTTTTTGCCGCTAAATGGTATTTCTGGTAGGCGATAAAGCCGGAAAGATAGTGCTCAACATCATCGATACGCACGCGGTAGCTGTGGTGGCGGATAAAGAAGCTGTTAACGATCCGCGCGGGATTTTTAAAGAACATCGCCAGCTCGGGCCAGAAAAAGCCGTTCAGCAGATAGCGGGCGCGGGCCTCCAGCGCCTGCCAGAACTTCTGCTGGTCAAAATCCGCCAGCAGATGACGATGCTCGGGCGAGGCGTCCAGCCGGGTCACCATTTCAGACGCCGCCATCATTAATTCCAGCAGCGTGGGATAGGTGGTGACGCGATGCAGCACGAAATCAAGATGATCGCGCACGTTATTCAGGCCAAAGCGAAAGTACTTCTCTTGCGGACGGAAGCGGGTCAATTCATTCACGCAGTAGCTCAACCAGTGGTCATGATGCTGCCAGTGTTTATTTTTAATGAAATAGGCGAAGGCTTTCTCCACCATCTCCAGCCACTGCGGCGCGTTGGTCAGGCCGTACAGGCGCATCAGGGCAAAAGCCGCTTCGCCATCGTAATAAATGATGCGGAATTTGGCTTTCAGCGACAGATCGCGGCTATTTAATACATGAACAAACTGGCCGCTGAGCGGATCCTGCATAAAAGCAATGCCGGTCGCCAGCTGCGCCATCAGCGGTAGATATTGCCGGTCTCCGGTCGTTTCGGTGTATTTCACCAGCGCCAGGATGCTGACGGCGTTGCCGCCGAGCTTGATCTCATCGCCCACATCGCAGAGAAACGCCGCCTCGCGGCCATCGTCCAGCGTCCGCACTTCAATCAGCGTGTTAACCAGGTACGCAATCGCCCGGTCTATCGCCTGACGAACCGACGGCTGACGCGTCGCCTCCCAGCCCTCGATCAGCGAATAGGTCGAGCTGGCATGGCGCAGCGCGTTATAGGAGCGGACCGGGCGATCGAAACAGGGAAACCAGCCGTAATGGTAGAGGCCGTCTTGTTTTACCTGGCGGGCCAGATAATCGGTGCCTTTTTTAATCACCTCGGCCAGGCACTCGTCCTGCCACTCTTCCCCGATGACGCGATAGCCGGAACCCCGTCCGGTGTGTTCAATCACTTTTGCCCCAAAACGATCGCAGAAGACGCCCTGAGTTTTAAAGCGCCAGAGCGGCTGCTGCGGATCTTGCGGCCAGCTCAGCGTCTGCTTAAACCGCCGCTGGGCGTAGTTTTCCAGATTGACGCTATTCGGCGCCACGACGCCGTTATCCCCGTCATAGAGCAGCGCGTTACCGGTAATTTCTTGCTCAAGCATCGCGCAGCTAAACTGCGGATCAAACGCGAGGCCAAAGCGAAAATAGTTACGCTTGGTGACCATGAATTTTTCGTTGAGGGATTGCCAGCTGAGCTTTTCCACGCTGTCCACGATGTCAATCCGCAGCCACTGCGGTTCGCTGTCCTGTTTTTTACGCCACTCCTGCAGCGCTCTGGCCCCCGCCAGCCACGCGAGGTCAAAGCTGGTTCCGCTGGAGATATGAGTATGCGCGCGTGACTTACCATCGCTGACGCTGAAGAAGATGACCCATGCCGGATAGTCAGAGGGCAATTCGGTGGATTTTAATTTTTTCGCCTGAAAGCAGGCTTGTTGCAGTAAGTCACTTAGCGCCATCTTTCCCTCTCCGTATATTCAAGAATGCGTTGCATGTTTAAAAATTATTATTTCAACCCGTTTTGGAAATTGCGCTTATGTCTTTGCCCGGCACACTCCCCGGAGGCGGCGCTTAACGCGCCTTGTCCGGGCTACCGGCTCGCAGACGGCTGTGAATCCGTAGCCCGGCTAAGCGTAGCGCAAGCCGGGGAAGACGCTGCGCCGATATATCAGCCCGGCACAGGTCAGCCATCGAATTAACGTTCTCTTAATGCTTCTTTTGCCCGATTAAACGGTTTGACCAGATAATCCATGACCGTTTTTTCCCCGGTCTTAATATCAACGGTGGCAATCATTCCCGGGCCGATTAAAAAGCGCTTGCCGCTTTTATTTTCCAGGTAATCGTAGTCAGTTCGAATAAACACCCGGTAGTAGTAAATATCGGGTTTAGCTTCGTCCTGGGTTGTATCCGGCGATATGGTTTCCACCACGCCGTTAAGCGCGCCATAGATGGCATAATCATAGGCGGTAATTTTCACCAGCGCCTGCTGGTCAGGATGAATAAAAGCGATATCGCGCGGTGAAATCCGCGCTTCGATTAATAACCGGCCATCTACCGGAACAATTTCCATCAGCTCACCGTTGGGCGCAATAACCCCACCAATGGTGTTGACCTTGATATTTTTTACGATCCCCTGCACCGGCGAGCGAACGGTTAAGCGCGTGACCGAATCGGCGCGGCCTTTAATCACTTCCGCCAGGCTGGCCACGTCGGCATTGGCTTTTGACAGCTGTTCACGCGCGTCAACAAAATAGCGGGTATTAAGATCGATCTTTTTAAAACTGATATCCGCGACCTGCTGGCGAAGACGCAGCACTTCAACGTTGCTCGCCGCCCCGGTTTTCGCCAGCCTTTCGGTGATGGCCAGTTCGCTATTGACCAGTTTTAGCGACTCGTCCAGCTGGCGCGTCGATTTGCTCAACTGCTCCTTGCGGCTATGGTAGAGGCGAGTCTCTTCCGCCAGCAGCGCGGGCCAGGCTTTCAGGGAGTCGGGAAACGCCAGCGGCTGATTGTTGACCTCGGCAGTTAAACGAATGCTCGCCGCCAGCGAGGCGCGATATTTCGCCTGGCTTTCGCCGACGTTAGATTCGCTGCGGGTGGGGTCGAGGCGGGCCACGACCTGTCCGGCTTGTACCTTGCTACCTTCCCGCACGTTCAGCTCGGTTAAAATACCGCCGTCGAGGGTTTGTATTACCTGCTCCCGGGAGCTGGGGATCACTTTCCCGGTGCCCGTTGAGACTTCGTCCAGCACCGCGAACCATGCCCAGACGCCGCCCACCAGCAGCATCACGGCCAGCAGGAGAATCAGCCGCCGCGATTTTACGATCTGCGCTTCGTCTTGTTCGCTCTCCGGAAGCAGCGCCACCGGGTCGTTGTCGGCCAGTAAGGGAAATTTACTCATATATTCACCACCTGACCGCGGGCTTTCTCTTGTTCAAAGACCGTCGCTTTGGGTTTATCCAGCGCCAGCTGCCCGTCCTGGATAACCAGGATCCGGTCAACGATATTGAGCACCGCCGCTTTGTGCGTGGCGATAATCATCGTTCTTTCACCGGCCCACTGCGCCAGCTGTTCCACAAAAGCTTTTTCCGTTCGCTCGTCGAAAAACGAGGTCGGCTCATCGAGCAGGATAATGTTCGGATCGCGCAGCAGCGTTCTGGCCAGCAGCAGCGACTGCCGCTGGCCGCCTGACAGCCCCAACCCGCCTTCCATAACAACGTGTTCAAGACCAAGAGGCAGTTTGCGCACGAACTCCAGCGCGCCGCACAGGGTAAGCACCGAGAAGATTTCATCATCCGTCGCCGCCGGACGCCCGAGGATCAGGTTCTCGCGCAGGGTGCCGTGGAACAGCCGCGCCTCCTGGGTCAGCAAGGTGGCGTTGCGGCGAATATCGGCGAGGTCGATCTGCGGCAGGCTTAAATCATCCAGCCGCAGCTCGCCGGAGACCAGCTCGATGTTGCCCATCATCGCCTGCAGCAAGGTCGATTTACCGGCGCCGATTCGTCCAAGAACAGCGATTCTCTCCCCGGCTTTTATCGACAGTTGATTAATCCGCAGCGGGATGGCGGCGTCGTTAAGGCCGTAGCGGAATTCCGCCTGGCGGAACTCGTAGTTGCCGTGCAGCACGGCGCGGTGAACCCGGGGTTCGTCCTGCCCCCCTTCGACCGGCAGCGCCATCAGCGTATCGAGGCTGGCCTTCGCCGTTTTCACCTGCTGCCAGCGGGCAAGTACCCCGCACAGCGCGGTCATCGGCGCCACCATGCGGGTCGATAGCATCGATGCCGCCACCATCGCCCCGGTGGTGATGTCGCCATTAATCACCAGCGGCGCGCCGACCACTACCACCGTGGCGTACAGCAGGTTTTGCACCGACATTCCCCAGCTGACCAGGCCGTGGGTGAGCCTGCGCGTTTTGACCCCCGACTCGGCGGTAATCGCGATATAGCTATTCCACTGATGCAAGAAACGGCTTTCCGCCTGCATCATTTTGATGTCCTGCAATCCCTGGATGCTTTCCACCAGGATGGCGTTACGTAAGGTATTTTCGTGCTGGTTTTTGTTGGCCAGCGCCGCCAGCTTGCGCTGCAATAGCAGGCCGGGGAGGATCATCAGGACCGTCGCCACCGGCGCAATCCAGCTTAGCCACGGCGAGACAATAAACAGCACCACCTGAAACAGGAGAAAGAACGGTAAATCCGCCACGATGGTCATCATCGTCGAGGTCATCATTTCTCGCACCTGCTCCAGCTCGCGGATTTGCGAAATAAAGCTCCCCGTCGAGCGCGGCACCGCGCTGTTTTTCAGGCGCAGCGCGTGGCCGAAGACCCGGTCAGAAACGCGAATATCCCCGCGTTTGCCGAGCAGATCCGTGACGTGCCCGCGCATAATTTTCAGCACAAAAGCAAAGACCGCCGCCAGCAATACGCCGCTGAACAGAACATAAAGCGTGGGATAAGACTGCGCCGGGATCACCCGATCGTAAACCTGCATCGAAAACAGAATTCCGCTCAGCGCGAGAACGTTGATGGCGAAAGACGCCAGCATCACGTGCATATAGGGGCGAATATCTTTCAGTACAATTTTGCGTAGCCAGTCCGGCTGAAAGCGGGCCAGATAGCTCTCGGTGCGAATATCCCTTTCCGGCGCCGCCGGGCGAAAAGCAATGGTCTTTTCAATTTCCGGCAGCAGGGTTTCCAGCGGGCAGTAGCTGAGCAGCGCGAGCTCCTTCACAAACCGCACCCCAACGGCGTTATTGACGTCAACGCTTTCAACCACGGCGATTTGGCCGTCGCGCAGCTGGATGACCAGCGGTAGCCGCCAGGCCGACATTTTCTGATCGGCGGCGGATAAAATCTGGCAGTTTAGCCCGGCGTGGCGCGCCAGGTGCCGAAGCGCCTCCGGCAGGGTTTTCTGCGTCGCCCACTCGGCGGCGGCATGCAGCGTTCCGGGCGAAAAGCTTTGTCGATAGTGGTTGGCAATAAAGGCTATCGCATTGGACCAGTCGATCAGATGCGGTATCCCGGCGCGTTCATCTTGTGGGGTCATGGGCGGATCTCCACGCCCTGGATATTTTGTTTTTCCAGCGCGAACACCGTGCGCATCTTGCCGGTGCTGAACAGGCAGTCCAGCTCCAGAGAGCGCAGTTGCGATTCCGTCAGGACCTGGCTAAATCTGGCCTGGTAAATTTCCTGATCGACGTTGAGCAGATCCAGCAGCGGGCGCGAACCGAGCTGAAGGTACTGATCCTGATACAGCGCCCGGGTTTGTTCGCCCAACTCCTGCTGGCGCTTCTGAATACCCAGCGACTGAGTCAGATTAACCGCTTCATCGCGCGAGGCGTTGAGCTTCTGGCTGGCGTCCAGCTGCGCGGTTTTGATCGCCGCATTCGCCGCCGCCAGGCTTTGCTGGGCGGCGTCGCGGGAGGCGGTCATCGCCCCGCCCTGATAGATAGGCATCTGTACTTTCACCCAGGCGGAATATTGCGTTTTATTGAGCACCGCGCTGTTGGCGTAGTTATCGTTGAGGTAGTGGGTAACTTCCGGCTCAAGGGAAATCGTCGGCAGCATTTGCGCGTTGGCGTTATCCAGCTGCGCCTGCGCCTGGCCGGCCTGGGCCAGCGCCGCTAATACCGCAGGCACTGAGCGGTAATCGATTTTGGCTACCGCGCAGGCGGCATCCATCCCCTGCGGGACGTCATCCGTTACCGTGGCGATTCCGCCGATGCCAATGTAGGTCGCGAGCGTGGCTTTCCAGCGCTCAAGGGCCGCCTGATATTGCAGGAGCGTGGATTGCGCGCCTTCCACGCGGGTGTCGGTCTGCACGACGTCCGATAAAGACGACGCCCCCGCATCGTTGCGCTGGCGAATAAGATCGCCAATCTGTTTGAGCGACTCGACCTGCGCTTTGGCGATGTCCACCAGCTTTTGATAGCCCTGAACCTGGACTACCGCCGCCGCGGTGTCATGAGCGACCTGATCGATGCTCAGCATGACGGTGGCCTGCTGTTGGGCAACGCCGGAGTCGGCGGCTCTGACCGAGCTGGACACTTTGCCGAAGTCGTAAAGCATTTGCGATACCGAGACGACCAACGATGGCGTATATCCGGCATCAGAATAGGTATTACTATAACCATTATTCATACCCGCACTAACTTGCGGGTAATATTTGGCTTTCGCTACGTCGACTTTCTGCGCCATCTCCTGGAGTTTACTCACCTCCTGGGTTATAGATGGATGCCAGTTCACCGCATTTTTTACCGCTTTTTTAATATCCAGCGGGCCGGATATTCGGCTTTGGCTATTAATAATCTCTTCGTTATACCCCGCCACCTGTTGGCTATCGGTTAAGCGCTGGCTGCTAATATCATTCGGCATCAAATATGAATTTTCCGCATGAGCAAAAAACGCCGGATTCAAAGAAATAAAGAGGGCTGTATAGCCGCAGGTTATGACATTCCTTTTTTGTTTAAATAGACGCATCAAATTTACCCTTCAGAAAACACGCACTGAAAAAACGGATATAATCATTTCCGCATCATTATTTTTATTAAATGATAGTCGGCTATCTCCCGGTTCACTGACCGATTCATTCCTCCCCTATTAAATAACCTCGACGGCGCGTCCCTGCGCCATCAGCGTTATAACGCCTGTTAGTTGGAGTTATTCGTATCAATCAGCTCGTTGAGCGAATTGATATGCACCCCTTCCAGCGTAATTAAGGTTGTTGATTGATGGTCTCCGGCCCCGCCGTCGCGGTCGATGGATACCACCGTGTTATTGCCAACGTAGCTCAGGGTCACATAGTTGCCCAGGCTGCTGCTGTTACCATCCCAGTCAACCAGCAGCGCCGACACATCGATATGATCCCCTTGCGCAACCGAGAAATCCTTCCAGGTATCGCCGCCGTTGCCGCCGCTATTGTCATCAGCCAGCAGGTTGTAAACCACCGTGTCGGCCCCGATACCCAGGGTGAAGGTATCGTCATAAGCGGTGCTGTGAATATCGTCGCCGTTCACGCTGCCGGTAATCTGCGGATGCAGATCGATGGTCAGCGTCGCCGCGGAAGAGCCGCCATTGCTGTCGTTCACCGTGTAGGCAAAGACCTCCTTATGGGTGATTGTCGACACATCCAGACCTGCATTCAGACTGTAGGTATAAGAACCATTATTCGCCATCGTCAGGTTGCCATAGTCACCGTAAATTGTGACGCTGGTTGCGCTTACGCTACTACCGTCGCTGGTGGTGATACTGCCGTTGCTGTGGAAGGTCCATGATTCGGCACTGCCAGAGGAAGTATGTCCGGCGACGGTGTATGAGGCATACAGCACGCCATGGAAATCTTCCGTACCGCCCGAGTTGTTTCCGTTCTGGATATTCCCGCTGACGTTGGTTCCTGCCACCGTATAATGCGTTGCGGTATCGATCGTCGTACCGGCGATCGTTGCACCTACCGTATAGTTCGGTGGTGTGGTGACGAAATTATCCAGAGTGGCAGTAGCTTTAGAAGCCAGGACCATCTCGTAATTTCCTTCGCTCAATGCCACACCCGTTAGCGTTAGCGTATCCGTAGCGCTAGCTGTGGCGCCGATAATCGTGGTCAAGCTTTCTGTCGGCGTCCCTTGCCATACCAGGACCTTACTGCCATCGCTGAGTACGTGATAAATGCTGACCGTGCTGTCAATCCTGACGGTATTGACCACTGAGCCACTCGCGGTGTAGTTCACATTCACCGAGAGGGTATCCATTTCGCGATCGGCCCCCACGCTAAAGTTAATCAACTTACTCGCTGATACTCCGCTCCCGCTCGACTTACCGCTGGTGTTCAGCCCAGAGGTGTCAATCGCCGGAACATTCACCGTTGCCAGCGCCGTTGCCACGTTCAGCGCAACCACGTCATTCACCGCCAGCGAAGCCGGGCTGTCGATATCGAACGTCAGCGTCGTGCTCGCCGTGTGACCCAGACTGTCGGTTATGGTGTAGGTAAAGACCTCCGATTGGCCGACGCTATTCACTCCGCCATAAGGCTGATAGGTATAGCTACCGTCGCTGTGAATGGTCAGCGATCCCCAGGCACCGGCTATCGTCGTTCCGCTGCTGGTGACCGCCACCGGATCGGCGTCGGTAACCGAGGTGGCGGTGACGCTGGTCACCTTAATATTTACCCCGGAGTCCGCCACGTCGCCGTCGCCATCGCTTTGCAGGACGTTCCCCGTCAGGCTGTCGGTGTGATAGCCCTCAGAGTCGGTGACCGACACGTTGATAAAGGTGCCCAGGTTCAGGTCCAGCAACGCGCCCAACAGGCCGCCGGTATTCGGTGAAGAGACCACCGCCGTGTACGATCCTGAAGGTAACATTGAGGACCAGCCGCCGCCGCTGTAGCCCAGGCTGAGACCCAGTCCGTCAACATTAATATTGACGGCGTTGGTCAGAACCTGCACCACTTCGCCGGTCGCCTTATCGACGATTGAGAGATCCGCCGTAAAGGACGATGCCCCGCCCAGCAGGCTCAGCAACGTGCTCAAGGCCGCGCCCAGGCTCAGGCCAGTGCTCCCCGAGACAGTGAGCAGCACTTTTTCGTTCGCGCCGGCGGCGACGTCAAAGTCAAAACTATTGCCGTTAAGCAAACCTACATTGACGTTACCGAGTAACGAGACGCCGACCAGTTGTCCGACGGTACCGCTTTCGCCATTAAGATTATCGAACGTCGCGGTCAGGTCCGTCTCCTGCGCATCCGGATTGGCCTGCGCCGGTTCGATATTTCCTCCAATATTGATCGTCAGAGAAGTGGTCGATGTATTCCCCGCTGCATCGGTAATGGTGTAGCTAAAGACATCCGATTGACCGACAGCGGCTCCGCCTTTGGTCAACTGGTAGCTATAGCTGCCGTCAGAGTGAATGGTCAGTACGCCATAGGCCCCCGTGACGTTGACGCCAGCGCTGGTCACGGTCACTGCGGTCGATCCGTCAACGGAGTCCGATACCGCGCTGGTGACCGTGATGCCCTGGCCGCTGTCCTGCATATCGCCGCTGGCGGTGTTGTCCAGCACGTTTCCTTCAATGGCGCCGACGCTATACCCAACGGAGTCCGTCACGTCCACGTTGACGAAGCTTGCTACCTGAGCCTCCGCCAGCGCGTTGATCAGCGATACCAGGGCGCCGTTACTTTCCGGCGCGGAGATAATCATGGTGTAGTCGCCCGCCGGCAGATTGGCAAAGGACGCCGTGCCGCTATAGGTGAGCCCGCCAAGCAGGCTCGCCGAGATAGAGACGCTGTTTTCCGCAATCGCCACGACTTCGCCGGTGACCGTATTCACCACCGACAGATCGGCGCTCAGGGTGTTGCCAGCCCCCAGCAGGTTGACGATGGTGGTCAGCAATCCGCTCGCCGTGAGCAGCGAGTTGCCGTTCACCGACACCGTCATATCCTCAACGGTTCCGGAACCCACGCAAAAGCGCAGATTATTGCCCGACAGCAGCGAGACATCGACGGTGCTGAGTAGCGTCAGGCCAACCAGTTGACCGCTGGTGCCGCTGACGTTATTCAGGTTTCCGTCCTGAGTCACCACATCCGGGCTGTTGCTATCCGGTACAGCCTCGATATCGCTATCGGAGTCGCTGTCTGAATCCGAATCGCTGTCAGAATCGGAATCGCTGTCGGAGTCCGAGTCGCTGTCAGAGTCCGAATCACTGTCAGAATCCGAGTCGCTGTCGGAGTCAGAATCACTGTCGGAATCGGAGTCGCTGTCAGAGTCCGAATCGCTGTCGGAATCCGAGTCACTGTCCGAATCCGAGTCGCTGTCTGAATCGGAATCGCTGTCGGAATCCGAGTCACTGTCAGAATCGGAGTCGCTGTCAGAGTCAGAATCGCTGTCCGAATCCGCATCGCT
>ENA-UOZH01000136-UOZH01000136.1-food-metagenome-genome-assembly--contig:-NODE-136-length-28313-cov-33.814106_pt1 | contig 28313 bp, 23 predicted proteins | sample MGYA00249888_ERZ772728 | MGnify/ENA primary metagenome ERZ772728 (study PRJEB29005, sample SAMN08379450) | food metagenome | isolation source: cheese spiked with Escherichia coli O157 | study: EMG produced...
TTGAAAACCAGAACCTCGCTTAGGCCTGTGTCCATATTACGTGGGTAGGATCAAGTTGCCTCCCCTTCATTTACCTTTCGGAATTAATCCCCTGTTAGTGTTTCCGTATCAACAACTACACCGTCTTCTGCACCTTTTAAAGCAAGATTTGCTTCATAATACTTTCCTTTGCTCAATAACTCCTGTGCACAGTCGATTTTTTCCAGTGTCTGTTTTAAAGGCATCAGTACCTGCGTTTCAGATACATCCACTCCCGCCAAGTGCAAATCCTCAATAGCTCCCTTTCAAGGATTTTTTTTGCTTCAATCACCATGTTACGAGCAACATCAGGCTCTCCCCTAAAAAGGGCCAGCCGAGCAAACTGCACATCCTTCATTGCTTCCATACCTTGCAATCCAGCAGGAGATACCACGGATTGTTTTTGCTCAGTGCCTGCAGAGGCCACTTGAACTATCGCAGAAGAAAGAAGTAACCCTGCTGCACAAATTTTCAGTAGTTTCTTCATTTTACTACTCCATAATACTTAACCATAAGAATTACATGGCAATTCATAAATCATGAACTGTTTTTCTAGGCTATATCCTGCTACACATAAATGATTTGCTTATTATGCATAATAAGCCATCGTTACAGATTGTATACCTTTAGAAATTTTCATATATTTCCTGCGGTTTTTTCTTTAATAGATACAAGGGTATACATTGTTTTTATATTGAAAAATCTGTGCTTTTGATTAGATCTACAGCTCCTGAAAGGCGAAGATATCATCGAGTTCTTGTGTACTCTGAATGAGCGGACGGTACAGGTCTTTGGTGTATTTTGCCGGCAGGAAGAAGCAACAATAAAAGTCGGACATGAAATTCATAATCCACTGATTGAATTGTGAAATCTGTGGTGTTGTTTTACCCGTTCCACGAGCACTTTGCCCAGAACGCTGTTGGCTCAAATCAGTACGATAGCCAGTTCCCGATAGCACATCCTAACCGCAACGGCTTAAGGAAGCCGGCTTACTGGCATCAACAGTGAGCACAGGCGACTCGTATGACAACGCGATGGCGGAGAGCATCAATGGTCTTTACAAAGCGGAGGTAATACACCGTAATAGTTGGAAAAACCGGACAGAAGTGGAGCTGGTCACACTAACGTGGGGGGACTGGTATAACAATGGACGATTGCTGGAAAGGCTGGGTAATATCCCTCCGGCAGAAGTAGAAAAAGCTATTATGCTTCCCGGCGAGCTTCTCACAGGCTAACGTAGGACCAAAATCATCGTAGCGTTTACGGATAATACGCAGTGCACGCTCAGCGAGGCCCGGCATCAGTTGCCGGTTACCTAGCTCCCACAACGACGATTAAGCAGCGAAAGTGGTCCGCGTTCGCGGTAACGGTCAAGCAGACGGCGGCAGTGTCTGTCAGAAATATCCAGCTGGCTGCGAGACGTGTAGTGAGGCGTCGGTCGATAACGTCTTAGAGGAGCCTGAGTCGATTTACATCGTTCATTGAGAAAAACTCCGTTCCGTATGCCGTCATGAGTCCCATCCTTTGAAAGCAGTGATCGCTGTAGTGAGACTGTAGCGCGGACATGTCTATTTAGTCAGAGGGGGAGACGGACATCTCAATTTAGCTACTACAATTTTTGTCAAAGCTAAGTTCAGATGTCCGGGGTAGGGCAAAGTTCAAATGTCCATAAACTGCTTTGCTTGGTCAACAAAAACTTCACAGGGAAAGCAATTCGTGGGAATATCATTAGACTTATAAAGTCTGAGACATAAATATGGCAAGGAATAAGAAGAACAAAAATGCTTTCAGCTACAATAATCGTGATGTTGCGAGTAGGAATTTTATAAATAAAAATTTCAATAAGACACACAGTTACCATTCAAATTTTTTTCAGTCAAAATTCACGAACACGTCTTCTATTGGTGCTTCATTGAAATGGTGTAACTTTACTGGCAGTCTTTTCCAATCCTCTTTATTAAGAGGAGTCCTTTTTAGAGGCGGGAGCCTGCGACATGTTGTATTTAAAGAATGTATAATAAACGCTTGTGATTTAGACTGTTGCAAAACGGAAGGTTTGATGATTGATAAGTGCTACATAGTTAGCAGTAATAATTTAATTAACCGCTTAGATCCTTCTCAAATTATTGATTCGAAAATTTACAAGTCCTTTCCAGAAAAAGAATTATTCAACCCTATTTTGATCGATGTTATTCAAGAGTTAAGGAAAAACGATTTTGTGAGGCGTTCTTCAGTTTTACATAGAAAATTGAATAAAATTGATACTATTACCCTCACGTACCTTCTAGATCGCTTCGATGAAAACTTTCTTATCGAACAGTTGCCAAATGTTTGTATGAAAATCGAACGTGAATTTCACACGATCAGCTATATTGACCAGCTTCTAAGAAAACAGGTATGATGTCTCTACCCGGTCTCACCACCCATAGAAATCCACAAACTGACGAACAGATGCCTGTCTACGGACTGATGCGGGTATAAAGCGTTTGTTTTGAATACGTTAGTGGAGGTAATGCCTATGGTATTAGATATCATGACTGTTTTGGCCTTTGTGTTTTTGGTTCTGTATAAAATAGCTTCACGAATCATTTCTATGTCTGGTGGTGCGATAATGTTCTGATTTTCAGAACCTTTTTTTAAAGTTTACTAGAGTAGATTTCATTTTGAATAAACGTAAGATACTCCTCACTTTGACTGCCTTTCCTAAATTTTTTCTGTCCTTCAAAATCTATATCAGGTATGAAATGTATTAACTGGCTATCTTGGTAAAGTGAAAGAACGGAATTTTGATTGAGCACCTTAGAGTCCATTAATTGATAAACTGATTCAATACATGCACCTATAAGAACATCACACAATTGCACGCTTGGGCTTTCTTTCGAATCAATTTGATAGACTTTTTTAAGGTTTAGAGGGAATGAGATAGTTGCTATCTCGGAATGTTTAAACTCTCCTTCCTTATCACAATTGATCAAAAAGTTAAGGCGTTCATTATAAGTTAGCAGATTTTTAGAACGATCATGCTCAATTGCATACTCTCCAGAGGACATCATTTCCGTGCGAGAAATTAATGCATTTAAAATAGTAAATGAGGCATCAGTGCTAATTCCATCAGTCATGATGGCATCAATACAATCTGGGTGGTTAAATGCCAAAGGACCAAAAAACTCTTTTAACCTTTGCCAGTCAAGCCTCCTTATTTTGCTTATTAGCAAACTCACTGAATCTAATGTTTTTTCTTTCATAGCATTTTGAAACTGAAGCAGAACATCATCAAAGGCAGAGCCATAATACGCTGGTCCAACGTAATACACCATTGATGCCATTGAGAAGTTACCGCCATCCTCATAAAGATTAATCCCAAAATCATAATAGAATGGTTCAACAGCATAATCGATGAACATAAGAATTAGTAAAAAGCGTTTATCACCTACGCATGTTATACATGGGTAATTAGATAAGAGATGCTTTTGCAATTCAAATAATGGCTTGCGGTTGGAATCTCTTCTTTTCAGCGAGCTGTACTTCAATTCATCGGCTTGAAGTTTGGGGAAATATTCTTTTATCAGACGACTGGCGTCATCATGGTTTATTAATATTGATGACGCGCCTTGGAATTTTTGCTCTTTGTGGAGTAAGTCATAACCCGTATAGCCACTTTCATCCATAGAAAACGTTATCATCTGCCCATCTCCACTCTATCTATTAACCATTGAAATGTTCGTATCAAAACATCATTTTTGGTTGCGTTCACCAAAAATCTCCTCAGCTCGTGTCTGAAGTTTTACAAGTGCATTGAACATATCGTCCTGGTCCAAAGAACGCTGGGATTTCTTCGTCGTAGGGGCTTTGCGCCTGCGTGAAGGGCCGTCACCGGATGGCACTGATTGTGACCGGTTATTATCCCGTTCGGCCTGCACAAGTTGCGCCATCTCCAGCGCACGGCCAAGACGTTTATTGTCCACAATGGCACCCTGATCGATTTCAGACAGTTTGTCATAGGTGGAGTAGGGAAGTGATACGCCATTAAGCCGGAGCTCTTTATGTCCGTCAGGGTAATGCCAGACATCAATGTATTTACCAATCGCCCGACGACTGAACTCATTGTCTTCAATGAGGTAAAGCACTTTGTCGTACTGCACAGTGAGTGATTTCGACACGCGGCGGGCTTCACGCCAAGTAAACACCATATCAAGATCATCATCGACATCCAGTTCCCGATGAACATCGAACTCCTGGCGAGGCGCTTTTGAAAAACGTCGGTTGTAATCGTTCATGAACTCTTCGGCAAATGCGTTAGCAGATTCCATTGTGCTGATGCCCTGAAGCCTGAGTTCCTTGACCAGTCTGTCCTGAAGGGTTAGATGCGCCCGCTCAACACGACCTTTTGCTGCGCTGGTTTCTGCACAGATGGTTTGAATGTTCAGTTCGTGCATCGCACGTCCAAACTGCGTTTCGCCTTCGCCGCCAGTGGCATTTTTATTGTTGATCCTGAAGACACTGGCTTTGTCGCTATAGAGCGCCAGTGGCTTACCATGCATTTCAATATAGCCCCGTGTCGCTTCAAAATAGGTGAAAGTCGATTCAGATTTTACGAAACGAAGCTGCATCAGACGACTGGTGGCGTCATCAACGTAAACCAGTGCTGTACACTTGGGTCCCCGGTTTTCAAACCAGTGATGGTCGCAGCCGTCAATTTGTATGAGTTCACCGGCACAGGCACGTCGGTAACGCGGCTGCTGGATTTTTGGTGCACGTTCCTTACGTGGAACCCAAAGACTGGCCTGAGTCATCAACTTACGAACCGTTTCTTTGGAAATATGAACGCCGTGAACCTCAGCCAGTTTTTCACAGGCCAGAGTCGGACCGAAATCGTTATAGCGTTCGCGAATAATATTCAGCGCGTATGCGGCCAGTCCCTGAGGCAGCTGATTATTGCTGGATTTACCACGACGGCGGCTGGTCATCAAGCCGCTGCGCTGCCATCTGTGTTGTCAGACGCCGGTCGATGACGTCCTGAATAATCTTGAGTCGGTTAACTTCATCCAAAGTGAAAAACTCCGCTGCGAGAGCCGTCATGGTAATCCTTACTTGATTATACACGCCGGACATCTTAACTTAGCCCAAGGCGGACATTACAACTTTGCTGTTACAATGCTGGTGCGCATAATCTATCTTATGTTAAATATCTTGAATCAATCTTTCATTGTAATGGCCTCTCACTGAGATTTTCCCCTATTATATAATTCATTATAAAAAACTGATGCTCTCATCCACTTTACCTTCTACCATGCCCCAGTGCACCATGCGGATACCATTCGTTATAGTGCTAGACCTCCTGCTGCAATGCTTAGCTGGTTTGCCCGTTGATGTGCGACTTAATATGTTACGCATAAAGTGTAAGAAATAACCAAGACCAGTAACTCAGCGAATAACTGGCGCATTACCGGCCTAGGAAACCAGAACTAAATTTACACCATCTTGACGAACCCGATCAAAATCGCTATTGTTCCGCAAAGTCGGCAATTGCGATCTCCCTTAATTTCACTGTATTTTTTACAGATGGAATATGGTCGATGTAAATATCACTTTAATTAGTGAGTATAGAATAATCCCACAAAAGGAAAGCTATCATGATTTACTATTATGCACCGTTCGATGACGATGAAAATTTTTTAGAATTATTAGATGAAAAACTTTTCCTCAAAGAAAAAACAGGTGTAGAACCAGTTACCTTCATGAGCAATCAAGCCGGAAAATATTTGAGTCTAGTAAAAGGGTGTGACAGATTATATATTATAGCTCACGGAGATACCAATGGTATCGGTCACGGCTTAAACTACAACAATTCATTAACCCCCACCCAATTAGCCAATAAGTTGTTTAAATTAAAATTAACAAAGGAAATATCAGATATACGGATTTTCTCTTGTGATAGCGGCATAAAACACTCAATACATATTCCGTCATTTGCCCAACGCTTCAAGGAAGCCATGTTATCACTTGGATATAAAAAACTCATGGTTACAGGATATTTGGGACAAGTTTACTTTTCTCGAGACAATCGAATAACCAAAAGCTTTAAACTCGACAAAAGACGAAGGAAGGGGATTGTTCCGTCGCCAGAAGTATTTCGTAATTCTCTTGAGAATGAGATTTTTATTGCAAGCCAATTTAAAGTTAAATTTTAACTGTAAGAATATGCCAATATTTACCATGAACTGAACTCTGTAATAACAATGCTTTTGAATGCGATTTTTACCTTCTAGGCTCAGCGCCAATACAGTGTAAACAGTTCTATACTGATACCGTCCATCTTCCCGGATTCAATAGCGAATTGCGCCCAGTCAGATGAAAGGATACATCTTCTCCTGCGGGCGCCATTGTTTTACTTCAGGATAAGCTTATCCGTCACAGAACCGGTGTGATCATGGCGACTCTGATTTAGCCTCTAAAGTGGTTAATTTTATATTGATTAATAATCAGTGTATCCTCTATTCGTCCTGCCACCTTATAAAAATCACATATACTATAATCAGAATAACCAGGCCTTCCAAAATTAATATTCAATGGATCCTGTATTGTTATTTTTTTACATTTTGTATCAACAGAAAGAATAAGAATGTAATGATTCACGCCCCCCAACACCCCAAAGTCTGCCATACCTAACTTTCCAGACGCGATAATAGGCCCATGTTTTAAAAGAACTTGCTTATAACATTCAACGTCCCTAGGAATACTAATGCTATAACAAAAGCTATCTTCAGGAGAAAAACCATAACCTAACCTATTTCTCTTGGCTCCTTGCTTTAATAAAGTTTCAGGAAGATTGTGTTTATTACAGTACCAACCAAGTAATGCATCCTGACAATACCACCCACAATTAAGGTCGACAAAACCACCTATTCCGGGGCGCCACTGATGTTTCATATTTACCTTATATGTAAAGTTCATAAGTCACCATTATGCATCAATATTAAAACATAGGCCATCTGTGGCTATTTATGTCACTCATGCATTCATATTAATGCCACAAACCAGTAGAAGGCCACACCACAACAATTCTGCTTCCTACTACACTTTAACATGTGGTGGAAACTTCTCATTTTTTTTCTTTAAAAGAAATTCATTTTTTAATTCCAATTCACTAACCTGGCAATTAAGTTTATTGATGTTATGCTTTATTATTGCAAGCTCTCTGCTAATATCCTTTTTATCAACATACATATTGTTATATAACTTTGATATTCTTTCATTCACAGGTAAGTCATAAGCAAGAAAAGTATTTTTCATATCATAAGCTATTGTTTTTAGTTTAGAGATTGTAATATATCCCCCATTATTTTCAATTGTTTTTAAAGTTTCTGCAAAATTATCAATTTTTTTACTGAGCTGCATCCACGAGTCTGTTGAATCAGGTGTGTATTCTGAACACCCTGAATAATTCACAACCATTTCAGTAAGAAAGCTATCAGGTATGACACTTTTGAGTTTTAGTGCAGTTTCAGGCTTCCCTAAACAATTTATAAAAAAGGTCATTAAAACTCCTGACATAAAAGAAATCATGCTGCAACATATACTTGCTTTTTTACAACGCTGCTTTAAACCACTATACTTTAATCCTGAAATATCATTTATGTTCACATGCGGGGATAGCTCCTTGCTAAAAAGCTTATTTTTTTCAAAATAATGACTTTTTTGTCGTTTGAGTTCAGACAATATGTCAGATATAACAAAAGAGTTCCCCCCTAGGTGTTTATACTCAATATCCGTCAATAATGTTAATGAATCTTCTAGTAACTTTAATGAGGAATAAGTCCTTTCATCATCAGCCAGGGTCTGAATGACAGGAATAACATTTTTAATATACCAGACTAAAATATTTCTTCGTGTCTGAGTTGATGTAATAGCAGGCCAACATTTTTTTTGTGTAACAAAAGTATCTGCAAATTTCCATGAAGAAATAGCCAGTCCTTCCCAACCATATAGATGTGCAGAAATAAGACAGAACCATACACCTGTCTGAAGATCATATCCGCTATCACTAAATAAAGACAGACATCTTTTCTCTAGTGTCATCCAATATGATTTCCCATATTTCACAGAGTTCAAATTATTTATGCTATAACTAACCCAAAGAAACTCTTTATTATTTCTGGGGCTAGTAGTATTTATAGCAAGATCTAATATAAATTTCTTATCCATTTTCTTAATCCATTGTTCATGACCAGCTTACGTCGATTACTCCAATGAGAAATATTCACAAACAATATAAGTATGATCATCATTGTGAGGAGAGCTCACCAAAGCAATATTATGTAATACCGTGTTTTACAAGACTGCTGGTTTAGCTCACTTGCCATCATGTATGGCTCATTATCCACAGGATTCGTTAGTTCAGCCGTCCCTGTATGCCGCAGATTTATCTGACACCCAGAGCTCTGTTATAGCTACATATGCTTACTTACAACCTCTTATTCGCTTATGTGTTATCAAAGGGTATTATTTAACTGATCTGAGTCTATTCGTTATGTTTTCGTGGTTTATCGTTGTAATAGCTTATTACATCAGTAACTTGATAAACATGATTTGCATTCACGAACAAAGTCAGACCGCTCTGATGCATACAGGCACTTAACATGAGAGCCAACTGTTGCTGGTTCCATTTTTACTCTAACGCTTCTTACATATAGACTAACCTTATAAATCACGTAATGTAATATTGTTTTTCCTTACTGACATTCTTATTTTTTTTGTTGTTTTCTTATCTTTATAATCAATTAAATATCTAGCCAGAATAGGCAGGATAGATTCATTCAGAACAGAATCTATATTCCTCGCACCAAATTTTCTATTTTGACAATTTTGTGTAATCCAGTCAACAAGAGAATCACTGTACTCTATTTTAAAAGTCTGCTCAGATGCCAACTCAAAACGCCGACAGATGTTATTAATCTTGATGAGTACGATCTCTTTAAGTATTTTTATATTTAATGGTGCAAAAGGAACCAGGTTAACTCGTCCCATAAAAGCTGCTCCAAAATGGTCATTAAAAAATGGAAGAATGATTTCTTTTATTTTTGCATAATCCGTTTCGCCATCATCCCAGAGATTTGTAATATTTTCACTAGCAAGATTTGATGTCATAATTATGAGACAATCTCTAAAAGATACCATCTTACCTTCAGAATCCTCGATGATTCCCAAATCAAATATCTGAAAAAAAAATTCCAAGACATCTGGATGTGCTTTTTCAATTTCATCAAGCAGAATTACACTGTACGGATTATGACTTACTCTTTCTGTAAGTGTCCCTCCAAGGCCAAAACCGACATATCCAGGAGGGGCCCCCTTAAGAGTGGAAACAGTATGTGCTTCTTGAAATTCAGTCATATTAATAGTGATCAGTTTATTTTCATCTCCATAAACAAACTTGGCCAATGACCTAGCAGTCTCCGTTTTACCGGTACCAGAAGGGCCAGCAAGCAAAAATACACCATCTGGTTTTTCAGGATCTTTCAAATCTGTCCTACAAATAAGGATTTGCGATGCTATAGCCGACATAGCATATGGTTGCCCTAAAACTCGTTGCTCCAGGCATCGCAATAAACCAGAAGTTTTTTGTTGCTCACTATCAAGACATACTCCCAGTGGAACGCCTGTCCAGCTTGAGACAACATCAGCAACACAGTTTTTATCCACACACTCAAAAACCATAGGAGTGTCTTTCTGATATGCACTTTCAAGTTTTTTCCTGTACATATTCTTCGATGAAAGATCCGCTGTATTTTGTATCTTAGATACTAATTTGCTTTGATAAAGCCATGCAGATTTAAGTTTCTCAAGACTAGTCTCAAGTTGAGTAATTTTATTTACAAGCATCTCTTGACGTAAAACATTGGATTTTTCCTGTGTCAACAGCGCAAGCTCCCCCTGAAGTCTGACTAATTTAGCTTCAAGATCCTGAATCACATCTGGTGATGTGGACTGAGATACCGCAACCCGTGAGCAGGCTGTATCTAACAGACTGACAGATTTATCAGGCTGGCGACGCTCATGCAGATAACGGTCAGATAAATGTACAGTCGCAGTGATCGCTTCTTCCCTGATTAAAACATTATGGTGCTTTTCCATCATGGGTAAAAGTGAACGTAGCATCCCAGAGGTTACCTCATAATTTGGCTCATTTACTTTTACAACCTGAAAACGCCGAGCCAATGCGCCGTCCTTTTCGAAATATTTTTTATATTCGACCCATGTCGTTGCTGCTATGATACGCAATTCCCCACGAGCAAGGGCCGGCTTAAGTAAATTAGCAGCATCGGTTTGCCCTGGAAGTCCTCCTGCACCGATAAGAGAATGGGCTTCATCAATAAACAAAATAGCTGTACCATCTAAAGAATTAAGTTCCGCTAATAACGATTTCAAGCGATTTTCAAATTCTCCTCTTACATTAGCCCCCGCAAGCAAAGCGCCCATATCAAGCGCAAGAATTTTAACATTTTTCAATGTACCAGGAACACGACCAGATGCAATTTGCAGCGCTAAACCTTCAACTATACTACTTTTCCCAACTCCCGGATCACCTGTCAGTATTGGATTATTCTGCCGGCGACGAAGCAAAATATCTATAAGTTGCCTGATTTCTTTCTCTCTGCCAGAAACAGGATCTAACATACCTGTTTCTGCAAGCAAAGAAAAATCCACTGTATATTTACTAATATATTCATATAGAGAGTTATCCATGGCATGATGAGAAGTAGAATATTCTTTTTTACCGGAAAAAGATATGAGGATCTTCTCTGCCTCATCTATATCGCAATATAATGCTTCTGATACATTACAAGGGAATATTGAATCTCTGATATTAATCATCGTAGTCAACAAGACAGGTATATCAATACGCTCGCATTCCCATTTAGCAGTGGCATGTAACCATGTTTTTTCCAATAGGATCTGCATAGAGTCAGAAAATATCGGTGAAGATTGCGGGAAAGTATTAAAATGAACAAGCTCATTTTCAATGGCATTAAGAACAGCATCAGGATTAAATACAGATTTATTATAAAACTGTTCAGTTATGTGCTTATGTTCCTGTAACAATTTCAACAAAAAATGCAAACAATCAACTTCATTGTGTGATCTTGAAATTGCATAATTAATCGCAGAATCGAGAGTAATTCTGCATTCTGGTGTTAATTTATTAATAATTGACTTCAGGTAGATACTCATTTATTACTCCCGGACTGCTGGGCATATTGTTATATTGCTGGGTATTTTTGAAATCCAACCACTATTCTCCCAGCTGTATTTTGCAAAGAGTTTATTACTCAGATTTGTATTTAAATTTTCAAGCTTATCCTTTTCTAGTTTTAGCTGTTCCCATTCTATAGATGCCTGAATTAAATTACTTGCATCACTCAGTTTGTAACGGACGAGAATTCCCTTTATACCCATTGATTCAAGAAGGCTTCTTGATTCTGGAGAAAAATCTTCTGTCATTAACTCATCTTCGCCATCCGAAAACTTGTTGATAAAATCAATCCAAGCTGATTCACCTGTAAATTTGTAGATGGCAGAAAAATCAGGAAACGCAATATCAATAATTACAGAGTTACAACTTCCAGGGTACCAAGTAAAAATATCTGAATCTGCAAAATTCATACTTCGTAGAGTATTGTTAACTGTTTTGCACTCGAGAATAAGAGTGGTACCTATTGGTTTAACTCTTGAATTACCGGGAATTGTCGCAGGTGCACTAGTTATCGTAATTTTGTAAGGCTGCGATTCAACTTTTTGTAGTGTATTGTTAAACGTATCCAATTGTTCTTGTATATTTATTAATTCATCCTTATTTTGCGTTCGTTCTCTGAACTGAATATCAATTAAATCATCTGGAGAAATAATGCTATTAATAAAACCAATAAATGAAGGAGAAAAAGATATACTTCTGCCTTTAAAAGATAATAATCTGGCACCATCAGGATCAATCACTAAAAATCCGTTAGCTGGACCTTTTAAAAAACCAACAATTTTTTTATATATTCTACTTTGCATTTCAGTATGGCCCAAATAATGCTCATCTGAATTTAATTGGTTTAAAACAGAATTCCTCCATTGCTCATTAACCCAACACCCAGTATAAGTAACAGCTTGGTCGAGAAGTTGAAAAATTTGCTGTTCATAAATATCCCATACAGAATCAATTACCGGCTGCGTATTATTAGCATTAATAATTGAACGAATCTTTTTAAACTCATCAAATAATATAACTAAATTATTTTTTGGATCTAAACGTATAGCATTTCTGATAAGTTCAACAGATGATGCTGCATGTAACTCTGAATCTACTGCATTACATAGTACATTTTGCCAATCCATCCATATGGAAATATACTCTGGTACTCTGTACATTTTACTGCCATAAAAAAAAGAAAGTAAATAAGTACGAAATATGAGATCAATTTTTTTTATTTGTCGCTGTATTCCGTTATCCTTTTTAAGTGAAAACAAACGGTAAAGCCCCCTGAAATCAGAAAGCCATTCCTGTGCTGAACTTGCAGGTATATCACGTAATTCTTGATCTATAAACTGGAAAAATTTATGTTCAGATGAACGATTATGTATAATGTCACTAAGTTGTAGTGGACTCATTAAACCTGAATGTGAATGTTTACGCACCCTTGCAATAGCCATTATAAAATGGCTAAATTGCTCCTGACGATTTTCATCCAAGTTCTGTACAAATGAGGAAAAATCTTCCGGAACATTATCACGACCATATGCCTCTTTTATATGTGTATACCAAATATGAAGTTTATTCTGTCCCTGCTGTGTCCATATACCAGAAAGATAGACAGAAGTGTCTTCATCTTCCCAAAAGTCAGTAATATTTACTGCAGGAATATTTACATATTCAGAGACAAACCATGAATAAGACGGATCACTTTTAATCAACTCCGTCAGGAAATCTCTAAATAATTCAATATTTTTAATACCACTTTGTTTCTGTATCTCATCTCTTTCTATAGCAAGTGAAGCTATTGATGAAATTTTCTCTAGTGGTTTAGTTATTTTTAGTGACTCATGGATACTAGGGTACTTTGCTAATAAACTCAGTGAGTCATTTTCAGCCATTTTATCCCAAACGATTAGTGCTGATGATAGCGACAGTATCAGATCTCGCTTACCCGATGGGGAAGCCTCCATAAATCTTCTCTTATATTCAGCAATACGTTGTGAGGCAGGACTAGTTTCATATTTTGTATATTTATCAAGTTCCCTTTTGAAAGACAAATATCTATCATATAATACGAACTCAAAAGGAAAATACAGTAAATTAGACTTAACTTCCTCTTCATATTTTAATATTTGCTCTATCAGAAAAGTACTGGAATCAGCTGAACCTGGTTTAATACCATACACATTATATGAACTATATGCACTACATCCAATAAAAAAGCACACGCTCATTAATATAACTGATTTAAATGATATTTTTGTTATTCTTTTATTAGCGTGAGCAGGTTCTGAGTTCTGTATTTGCGGCAGTATTTCAGAAATTAAAATATCAGCAAAAGAATAATTTTCACTCTCACTCAATACGATGTCACCAGATAAACAAACTCCGGAAATTTCTGCCTGAGAAAAAAACATATTATCTATACAGAACGTGGAAATAAATGCATCTAATGAATTCTTTAGATCATTCAATTTATCAGGAAACAACAGAATCTCATTTTTTTCCTGTCCACTTAAGTTATCATCAAGCACATTGCATATTGATAACGTAATATTAGATTTTAATGATGATAATATATATGAAGAATCATATCCAGATACATTAGGTGCTAATTTATTAGTTGTCCAAAATATCTGATGGTGCTTGCCATTTTTTTGCTGGATCTTTTGTGCCAGTGCTGAATATCCGCTGATATGCTCGCATCCACTTATCACCAGAAAGACTGGAATACTTTTATGTAAATGTAACGAGATCTGTTCTATAAAAGTCCTTACTTTGTTAGATGAAACTTGAATGTCAGTATATTCACGAGAAGTTAACTGTTCAACAGGAATTACCAGCAGAACTCCCTGAGGGGGGTGTTTTTTAGTTATCCGTAATGACAAAAGCTTTATCACAGCGTTAAATAATCCGGGATTATCATATATCTTACTTGACAACTCCAGTACGCTTAAATCTCTAAAAAAACACCAACGAATGGTTCGAACCTGGTTGGGACTATTATTTATCCATTTATTGTGAAAAACTGGAAGCTTAATGTCTTTTAGCAAAGAAGTATTTTCACCTGAAGTACTAGTAAGTAAAAACCATGGTGCACTCCCTCTTCCTTTTTTACTTATAATCTTCAACCCCTTCCTGAAATGAGAATCAAGTGTTGATGTTCGTTTTTGACGAAAAAATATTTCCGGGAACCTCCTGTATTTTCCTGTTGAAAAGTAAACATGTACCCCGCAAAAAAACAACCTCAGGAAAATAGTTACCAGAATGATAAAAAAACAGAAAAGTAAAATTGTAGTATCTGTCCAGTTTCTTAATATACCAATGACATAGCTAACAGATAAAGCAAATACAAAAAAAAAAACAAACGATAAAGAAATCTTCTTAAGCATAGAAATCATCTCATATATATTATAAGCAACAACACAAAATAATAAACAATGATAACTGCAAGTGGCAAAAAAATATTAAATCTCGATGATTTATTCTTTTTTGGGTTACATGCAGTTTTATTTTCTTCTTCAGCAAGAATATTAGAGAGACATTGCTGCTTTAGTCTAAATATATAATCATTAATTTCATTATTATTACTCACAGAATATTTACCACTGAACCCAAATAAAAGGCACAAGAGAAAAACCCCTCCCGCCTGACTTTTAGATTCAATGACTTTATTTAGAATATTGAAAAATTCGACACCACCTGTAGAATGTCCGAAAAATTTAATCTGTAAAAGATTATCACGCCACTCCTTTCTGTAAGGAAGTTCAGAACACAATATTACTTCATCAAGCATAACGACTATTGAATAAAATGCCGCGTCAATATCGCAATCACTTAAAGATAACTTTTCACTGTTACGAACAACTTCCTCAATAGTATCAAGAACATGCTGTCTAGTGATGTCGTAATCTCCATATTCCTCAGGATATATTTTAATTGACGATATGAGTTTAAATACTGGCATATAGCATTCAACGATATTCACCAGTACCTCCATTATATTACAATTAATAAATATGACATTTGTTGTGCCAGCTAGGATTGATAATCTTTATTGAGCCCTCCCCACTTACGCTGATATTCGCCAAGTTTGAGATCTGAGCAGACCACTGTGCTGTCGCCAGCGATGTAATCGCACTCTATATAAACAGCATTGCCCACATTATTTCCCGACTGACAAGTTGTTCTCCGTGGGGATATTCCACTTTCAGCGAATGAAAGAAGCTTTCCACGCCGACATTATCGTAGCCGCAGGCTTTTGAACTCATACTGCCACACAGAGTATGCCGCTTCAGCTGCGTCTGATAATCATCTGAACAGTACTGGCTTCCGCGGATGCGTTCAGTAATTTCCAGAGATTCACTGCAAAATTCAGGCTAATATTGTTTACTTTTTTTTGCTGGCTGATACCGATCTTGTAATGTCAGTCACCTCTGACGAGAGTTTACTCACTTAGCCGCGTATCCTCTATTGCTAGGTAAGAGCACTTCACTACCGGTGATAACCGGACTTTGACTGCCGGGAACAGAAACTCAATGATATTACGTATCGCTTCCCAAAAGAGTATCCAGAACCGTAGATTTCTTGTCGAAGGATAGACCTGCTAAGTACAATAGTGCAATCTCCCTGATTCCATAGTTGTTTGAATAACATCGTTTCGACCTATGGTTTTAAGATACATACACTCTCTGTGTTTCCTGGGGGGCTACTCATTGCATATCTTTTTCCTGCAACATAACTAACTCTACAAGTAAATTATCAGGAACACTGGACCAATAAAATGCAATCTTCTTTTGGGTGAAGGCTAAGTTCCACAACTCTGAATATTTATCTATCTTTAACCAAATTATATCTTCCCTCACCTGCAATTCAGATGTAACTACATCAACCACTGTAAAATCAATACCAGGAAGAGCATGCTGAATTATCAGTCCAATATGTTCCACCGGCGCAATTTTAATCTCTGACAATGCAATTGCATCATTATTCTTAAAAAGATTTGAAGTTAACTTAACATAAATATCTACATTATTCTTGGGACAAGACTCATCAAAGTTACATACTAATGTATCTGCTGTTAATTGTTTAAAACCAACGCTAATGATTTTATCTCTGCATAAATTATCCAATAATACTTTAATATAATATTGTAAATTGCTAAAACATGACATCTGATCATAATGCTTGTAAGATAAATCAACAGTCTTGGTATCGGAAAGTCCAAAGTCATAAAAAGTAGATATTTCCCCTGTGAACTGACATAATGCCATATAGTATACCCAAGGATGCATTGCATCTTCGTTAATAAATGCAGAAAGAAGAGGAGATATTCTGTTAATCGCACACAAGATCATAAAATCATAAAGATGCCCATCAACTACTGTTCGTTCTGTATATCGGTATTCTTCAAGTTTATTCTTATAGAAAAGAATAGCAGAATGAATTTCTGCTATTTTATCTCTAATTACATGATTAGCAGATAATCTCAGGGCAGGAAATGAATACTCATCATCAATACATAATGTGTTGTTGCTGTGAATGATCCTTGCCAAAGGTAAATATTCACAGTCTGTTGTATTGTCTTTTTCCTCATCGGTGAGAATCTGTACATCATATTTTATTCTGGTTATACCCACATCTTGACTGTCATGATAAACATTACGCATATTGTTTTTATCATCTGAACTTACCCATCTGGAAGAACCTCGTTTGTCACTAAGGTTGGATACATTTTTATGCCCAGAATTAAATCGTTTAAGAGCAAGCCACAATTTGATACTCTTGGGATCTGTGCCTCTAAGATTTGTCAGGCACTTATCCTGAATCACACAGTTACCTGGATACTCAAGATAATATCCTGAAGATAGCACAGCCTTTATTTTTTCAATTCTGACAGTATATTCTTTCAGAAGTTCATCATTAATACGACATTCATAGTAACCTTGATTATGGGGCTGTGATAATTGCCTGTTTCTGGCAAGCATGAAGCTATGATGTAAATCAATAGACTGAAAATGCTGAGGTTGTAAATAAAGCCCTGAATACCAATAAACCAGTTGTTGTTCTTCTTGCATGAAGTAATACCTGTACAATTATTTGATACTTTCTTTACCCATTGATATCTTTTTAAAAAGAGGAGACAGTGAAGTATGTAATGATTTTTTCCACCAACCTTGCTCAGTGACATCAACTGGAATATCTAAAAGCAACATATGTTGCTTTCCCGGAAATGGATAGTATCCAGCAATAATGCCTACATATTTAGCTCCTTCACTTCTGTCCAAATGCAATGTTATATCTTGACCAGGCATTGCTATATATTTATCAATTTTAAGAATGCCGTCGGCTTTCCCCACCCCGATGAAAAACTGTTTAATTAATACCGGATTATACATTATCTCTTGTAATGTTTTTTTATCTGAAGCCTGTAGGAATAATAATGAACAACTATTAGATATCCCGTTAAGTGAGTTTAAGTCTGTATCTGATGATATCTGAAAAGTAAGTGCGCCAGCAGCAAATGGAGCATCAACATTATTAATGGCCTGAATTTTATCCTGCTCAGAATATTTATCAGAACAAGCAGTTATAAAAATAGCTATAAGTAGCAGACACCTCATATTCATTAAATGTCTATCCTTTTAAAATCCGATTAATTTGCTCCATAGAATCATTATCTTTAAGTAATTCTTCAAGCCATTCTGACATAGTCATTGTGGACCAACGTACAGCTCTCTCAAGGAGATAAGGTACAGGACTTGTGGGTTCAGATTGCCTGAAAAAAATAGCTATTCTTTCCAGTTGTTCAATAGCTTTATCCCTTGACATATCTTTATCTATTGCGGTTGTTAATGCTGCGCAAAATGTTTTTTTTTCCACCTTGATAAAATCCTTTTTGGTCTCTCTGCGATCCTGCGCTGCTGAAAGTTGCGATACTGAATTATTATCCTGTACTTCTTGCAGTAAAAAACGATTTAGTAACTCGATTATTTCACTAATAGCATGCCTTGTTTTACTGAAAATATTATGTATATCTTCATGCGTATGGAAGAAATAAAAAGATTCAATCTCATCAATTTTGTCCGGCAAATCAGAAAACTGAATAAACTGCTCACTAATCTTACTGGGAGGATATTTTCCTACAGATTTCTTGAACGATTCAACAGAGTGATCACCTTCACTCTCTATCAGTATTTTCTTCCCATTTTCTGATAAACTCGTACCGTACTCAAAAGCCAGCGCCTTATACCATTTAGAAAGTGTTATTTCTTTATCCTCCAGCAGAGGATATGCTTTCAGATACTCTGATAAATCTATATCAAGACGAACTAACTTACTGTAACGTATTTCATGCCCTTCTTCCTGAGATGGCCAGCATGTAGTCCAGTATTGAGAAATAAATTTCGCAAGGTATTCCAGTCCGCTGCGCATACCTTCCAGAGCATACAAATGAGTCAAGGACTCCACATACCAACAACTGATCTGTAGATCTTTACTCTTATTGCGTAAAGCAGTCTCACATAATTTTTTTACTTTTCTCCAGTCAGCCCTGCGAGGTTCACTGAGAGCCCATTCTCCTTGGGACATGTAATCCGGATCATTTTGCCTTGCTTCTCTTATTTCATTATACACCGGATCATACTCAATATCATCACCTACCGGCGATTCTCCTATAACAGGAAGAAGCAATGTATCCGTCTCGAATTTATCCATTTTTTATCCCATTAATACCTGAGGACATCCGCTAACAATTGTTCCTCCATGAGAACAGATATCACCCATTCGTGCGGCTGGTTTGCCACATATAAAAACTTTAAAACTTCCCATACTAACTATATCTACCCCCCCTGCACATACTGCCTGGGTACCCAATGTAGCTGCTGGTAATCCAGCAATCAGCACTGTAGGTGTGCCTGGTGGTAACAGAGGCCCCCCAACATGGGGAACAGGAGGTAAACCTGGAGTCACCATAGGACATACATGCATATCGGTTATTCTTGCTGCTGGTTGAGGCATATACAACTCCTAGGGGTGACTATTACACCAATGCTGAAAAAGAATAACGCCCCCTTCGTCAGGCGTATCAGAAATATTACACGACTGATTAGCTAAGATTCCGTAAATGATTTTTTTTTCAGAATATGGCGGTGCATATACTGGATCATATGGGGATGGACTCATACTTCCCTGAGATATAAATAAAGATACCCCTAGGGAGCCAAGCTCAGTAGTAAATCCAATAGATTCAGAAGTCTTAAAGATTTCCCAACGTTGTTCATCATCTCCTTTCTGCCATTTAACAATGGATTGTAAAAATACTGAGTCCTCTCCAGAAGAGGATTGAGAGATAAACTTTGCCAGCCATTTAATCAATGTTAACGAATCTGTATTATTAACCCAAAAATCAAGGGCTTCCTGCCATCTTGCATTCTTCAGCATTTCATTAACAATTGTATTGGTTTCAAGTATAGAGCTATTTGGGGCGTCGTTCATATAAAATCCATTATCCAATATTTACTATTCCACCTTTTATCTGTGTCATTGCAGATCCCTGAAGCGTCAACATGGTTCCTTTTACTTCAGACATCGCCTGACCTTCAAGCTTAAGTGTAGCGCCTTTAAGCTCTGCAGAGCCTTGCCCCTCAATGGCAATTTTGGTACCTTTTATATTTATCCCCGATGTGGATATAATTATCTCATTCACTCCTACTTTTATTTTTATTGATTGGGTTGATTCAAGCGTAAGATTTTTATCAGTGGTAAAACTACCACTTCCTCCTGCCACCTTGAGATTATAATCCCCATCTGAAACCTTTATATCAATATTACCATGCACATCATTATGCAAGTTGCCTTTTTTAAGAATAAGATTATCATTTCCTTTTTTTATCTCAGTATTACGCCCTTCAGCAACAGTTAATGACATTAAATGGTTGATATTGCTAATCATATCCTTCTTTACAGTAAGGTGGAAATCACCAGAAGAAGTCAATATGGTTTTTTCCTCATTTTCTTTATCATCAAAAACCAGTTGATGACCTTCTCCTTTTTTTCCATTCTTAACACTACGGGTGATAAATCCAGACTTACAATTATTCTCCGGTAAAGAAAAAGGAGGTTTATTCTGACCATTATACACGCTTCCAATGATAATGGGATTGTCAGGATTTCCTTGAATAAAACTAACCAGAACCTCACTCCCGACCCGAGGAATAAACTGGCTACCGAAACCATCCCCGGACCACACCTGAGATACGCGGACCCAACAAGAACTATTCTCTGTACCTGAAGTTGACTTTTCCCCCCATAGAAATCGGATTTTTACACGACCGTATTCATCTGTATAATATTCTTCGGATTCAGGACCAACCACTCTTGCAAGCAAAACACCGGGAATAACTGGTGAATTAAATTTACTTTTGAATTTAATTACACCTTTATTATCTGAAGCGCATAAATTACAATTAAAATATCCAGCATCCTCGATATGATTATTTACAGCATTGAGATGTAATTCTGTAATTCTGTAATCCTGTTTATCCAAACTGAAGCGCTCACCACATGACAGCCACCATGAATTTGTTTTTCCATACCAACTTTTGATTTCACTGTCACATGAAGCCATCACTGCTTCAGAACGTTTTTGTATCACCTCACGTTTTCCTTCAGGAAGGATATCTTCATAAACTCCCTTGCTTGCTTTAACACCAGTAATCCTACTTTCTGACTTTATAGTAATCTCACTTAGATTACCCTCATTGTAACCAGAAAGTGTTACACTTGGACATTTAAGATTTTCTATTGCGAACCATTCTGTCATGTATCCATGAGCTGATTCCTTCAGATTTTCACTAGGTAAGTATTCCAGTTTATCATAAGTTGCTTTAGGGTGAGATGAGGGATCATCTGCTAAAATCATAATATGTTTGTCTTTATCATGAATAAAGAAGTAGTAAATTCCAGCATCAAACAAAACTCTATGAATAAAATCCAGATCAGATTCCTGGTACTGAATCTTATACTCTATCAAATTTTGTTTATCATATATTCTGATTTGTGGGGGGGTAAATAAACTATCTTTTAAAATTTTGCTTACAATATCAGATGCTGTTATATTTGACCATATTCTAGTCCTTTTCCCAACTGCTAACTCAGCTATTTCTGGCTGTAACACGATAATGCAGGTATGTTGCATGCTATTATCATGATTATATATTATTTTTGTAACTACTCCATGAATAAATCGTGAAGGTAACGAACTGTATTGTTCTCCAATTTCACAACTCAGTGTAGTCCCATGTAACTTAGTCAGAGATTTATTGTCACTTTTGCTAAAACACTTTATTTCATAGCTATATATGTTAGATAAAGATTCACTTCCTTTAATTTCTAGTGGAAATAAGGATAAATTACAACCATGTAATCTAATAAAATGTTGATCTTGGCATTTATAATAGCCGTCATGTATTGGTATGGATTTAGTCATAATATCTACTCATCAAAATATACAAAAGCATCGCTCTTTTTTACTTTCTATTTCAGAGCCAATTGAGATATTAAAACCGAGCTTGTTATTTATATTTATTTGACTATCATCATTGCTGGGATAAATCAGCACATATATTTTAAAATTCAGAATATCGCCTATATACGATTTTATCTGTTGCTGAATAAAAAAATTGAAGTCCCTACCAGGCATAAATTCCAGTGCTTTTTTATACTCTACGGGACCCAATACAACCTCAAAACATGAATCAATCACCCAGCGAACATTACCAATGACAGGACCTTCACCAAGAGTATACAGGCAATTATCCAAAATGCACTGTTCGTTAGGATCTGTTTTTTCAAAAGTGCCACAAAAAGGATTAATGGATACCTTGATTTGATATATTGATGAGAGTAACTGCTCAAGTCCGGACAGGGATCTAACGGATTGTGCATAAAATGCAGTATATGCCAAGCCTGTCACACTAATTGTATGAGGGGGGACCCCTCCTAAAGACAAAAGCAGGTTGTTAAGAACATTATTTTCCCTTCTGTTTTCATCCCCTGACAGACGCATTTTTTGCCATGCGAGATAAGACAGGCAATACATTCTGTGATCGAAAATATTAATGAACGCTTTGGGTGTATCATCATTATAACGTAATTTTCTTTCAATCAACCACTCAGTATATGCCACCGGAAGTATTCCCGCAGCTCCAGTCAATCCATTATCATATAATGTAAGATGATATTTTCCATTTTTATTATCCTGGTATAGATCCTCTATCTGACCATCAGGCGCATCTAAAGATAGACTTGATGTGAATCTGAAATTCTCATCAACAACATCATCAATGCTTTCATTTGGCTTTCTAAATTTTTTCAACAATACACGAACTTTATTGAAAAAACTGAATTTACTTCTGTCATTAATCACAGCCATGTTAACTTTCCTGCTCTTATCGGCCATACTCGACGAGAATGCTCTTCATTTTCAATGGCCGTAGTCATGCGGGTAAAGCTATTTACAGGAGCATGAAGTCCCAGAAAGTGATCAAGGAAAGAACAAAACAGGAAGCATTCAGGGTGTCTACTTGCATCCTTTGAAAGGATGACTGTAATATCAATGCCACGAGCCGTTACAGGTGGATATATATTGGGCAAACGAGATGAAACTGGGGTAATCAGGAGTTCTTTAATCCACTCAATAAAAATTGATATTGATGGATTATTGTTATAGTTATATATGGACAGCATTTCTCTCAGTTTTATTGCCCCCTCTGCGCCACTAAGTAAAATAAAATTAAGAGATAACTGAGAAATAATTCTCCAGTTCATTCCTCTTAATGTCATAGCAGGCAGCATTCTTGATGGGCGGTTTAGTGCTGTTATTCGCAGGTTAGCAATATCTATATCACAATCAAAATCCCCATCAGGATCACCATTGTTAATCGATGCTGGAATATCACCATTTGTACACACAACATCAATTGAGAGGACATCTCCTGTCATAATGCTTGACTTAGTTCCACCATCATCGCTCAAACGAATATATATATTTTCCTTAAGATCGTTGCTTTCCGAAGACATGCGATAAAATGAACTATGCCAGAATATATTACATGATTGTTTAATGACAGAATGTTCAAGTCCAAATAAATTTTTTAATGGAATTTTCCTGACTATATCATTTTCATATCTGTGCAACGTTACTTTATTTATATCCCAGATTAACACTTCATCTCGGCAATATAAGTCAGCATTCACTTGATACTCATCCTGCCCCTCCGATAATCGTAACGGTTCTGTTTTTTTTCTGAAAAGATTAACAACTGGTGAACAGTTTATTCTAAAAAGTTCTTTAGAGACATTTTTTTCTATTTTATCAAGTTCATATTTTTCAGCACTATTTTTTAATGTAATGGAGATTCTAAGAGAATCCCCTGTAAATAACTCAACTTCGGAACCAAATTTTATATCAATGAAGTTGAATCTTTCAGGGAACGAAAAATAGTCAAGCGTGAGGTTGTGTATGTATGAAACATTTCCCGTACGTGGTAGTGTAATATCAAGCTCACCAAATCCGGCACCGGAAATATTGGTTTTGACACCATACAAAATATCATTATTTTTCTTCAAAAGAATATTATCAACTTCATCGCATAGTAATGTATATACGATACCTGTAACTGTAGCAGAGCCATTTAGATAAAATCTAACAAAATCCAGAGAAAAATTAACCCCATCAAAAACTTTTAAATTTAACTCAATTTTCCATAAGGAAGACTCGTTATCATAGTAAATTTGAGCTTCATTAACCACTGCTGGGATTATTGTTAGAGGATATGTCGTCCGAAAATGGCAGATAGTTTTAGATTTATCTTTAGAATATATCGATGTACCAACTGGAACTTTATAAATGGATGTCATTCCACTGGAAGTCTTATTTGGTTCAAATGAAACAATACATGAGGATGGGTAGTGATACAAAAATTGGGGAGTGAGATTACGGAGTAATGCCTCCATTAACTCAGGTAAATCTTCATCCAATCTCTGATGAATTCTTGAGCTCAAAAATGCAAAGGACTCAGTTAACCTCAGAATATGCGGATCTTCAGAGACACCGTGATTGTATCCAAGACGCCGAGCTATCTTAGGATATTTTCTGGCAAACTCATCCCCATGTTTCTTAAGAAAAAGAAGCTCTTTCTGATAGTAAGGTAATAATTTATTCATCCAGTGAAAACTCTCCTGAGTTTTTATCCCATTTAATACAGAATGTTACCCTGTCCGTAAAAAACAGGGCAGTAACTGAGAAAAAAGAATAATGGTCATCACTGCAAAGATGCTCAACGACAGGATCCTCCAACCGAGGTTCATAACGCTGGAGTGCCGTCAATATTCTTGAGGAAATCTCACTATAAACAGTGTCATTATGCCCACTAGCAGAAACACTATATATTGATGACTTTATGCCATAATTTAAAATAGAACTATTAACAAAAGGAAATTCATCTATTTCAAGATATAAAGGTCGGGATGATAATAACATTTTAAGCTCACACTTAAGATCATCTAATGGAACAAAATTTAAATTATCCTCTGATGAGCCAAGATTATCATCACGTAAATACTGAAGAAACGAATGCATTCAGGTTTTTTATACAAGCTTCTCTTTATACAAGCTATACGTTATTGGTCCTAATTTCTCCGTACTTTTGCCATCATCCGATGGAAGATTCATCTCAATTGAGACACTCTCTTCTGGAGTAAATGACACATCAAGACATAGATTAGTATCATGATCATGCGCCAGTAATACCTCATGTAAGCGACAACCTTTATAAGTAACCTTAAACGATGGATATGAACTACCTGATTTGGTTGATTCCATGCGTACAATTTCTACTGTAACTTCTTTTTCTCCCCTCTTAAAGAAATTTTCTATAATTCCCTGTACTTGTTTAGTAACCTTCAACTTCATACTAACCAAATCAAAAACAGCACCATCAATACTAGCGAAAACGCGAAATGCTTGAGGACAATGCCCATTAAAGTAATCAGCGCAATTCTCGACTTTTGAATTTCCCTTTATTACCTTTCCATCAATACTTATTTTGATAAACTCTCTGCTTACCATATTACCAGAAGTACTACTCATAACACCATTCATAATAACCTCTTAACTTACACTTGACGGTAAATCAGCAACAAGACGCAATGACATACTTAAGCCCTCAAGTTGAAAATGAGGTTTAATCCATGCAATTGCACGATAAGCCCCCGGACTCCCAGGAACTTCAACTACTTCGATAGATGCTTCACGCAATGGATAACGTGCCTTTGTCTCCTGGCCAGCGTTATCTGATGCCACTACATATTGCATGATCCAGTTTTGCAGATATGTCTGACATTCAGTCCTTGACATGAAACTTCCCACTTTGTCACGAACAATCACTTTCAGGTAATGTGCGAATCGTGACGTGGCTAATATATATTGAAGTTGGCTGGATAATTTTGCATTAGCATTAGCCTGTTCATTAGTATACAGTCGTGGTTTGTTCACTGACTGAACAGCAAAAAATGCAGCAAAATCAGTTCCCTTACAGTAAATAAGAGGGATAAATCCTAGCTCTGACAGTTCTTTTTCTCTTCGGTCTGAGATAGCAACCTCGGTCGGACATTGTAATAATCGCTCACCTGTATGAGATACATAATTATAGGCCGGCAATGATTTAACCAAACCACCACCTTCCACACCACGAATTGCTGCACACCACCCATATTCCTCAAAAGCATCAACTATCCGGCAAGCAAGTTCAAAAGCTGTATTTATCCACAGATAGTCTTTGCCCGATCTGCCTTCACTAATATGCTCTTCAAAATTAAACGTCTCAGCGGGAACTGTCTTCATTCCATATGGGAGCCTCCCCAAGGACTGAGGCAAAGTCAGTCCCACATAACGACTGTCATCTGTCTGCCTGAAACTACGCCACCGAGCATAATCTGTTGTTTCAAACAATTTTGCCAGGTCACGTGGGTAGGGTAATTCACTAAACGAATTCATGGACAACATCCCCGGTGCTATAGCACTCAAAAACGGAGCATGAGCACTAGCGGCAACATGGGAAATATGCTCCAGCAAATCAATATCCTGTGGTGTATTATCGAAATAGAAGTCACCTACAAGCACAGAATACGGAGTTCCCCCGAAAGTTCCATACTCGCTTTCGTAAATATTTTTAAATAGTACTGACTGATCGAAATCTGAGGCAGCTTTAAAATCCTTAAGCAACTCTTTTTTAGTACAGTGTAACACACTGTATTTTACATTATCAGTTACGCTAGCTTGAACCAACTTATAAAGCCCAATCCATGCGGACTCTATTTTCTGAAACTCAGTTGCATGCATAATCAGACTAAGTTGTTCGGACATCAACTTATCAATATCTGCAATTCTCTTTTCAATACTACCGATTAAATCACTATTAATTACTAAAGAACCACTTGCAACTTCAGAAAGAAAATTATTAACTTGTAACTTGAATCTATTTTTTTCAGAATCCTGCCTGACAGCCCTTGTGTTATTTATAATTTCTTCAAGACAATCATCGGTAGCATACTGTATTTCACTCTGCCCTAATGTTGATGTAATTGTCATCTTTATTCCTTACTTTCATCATTTTCGGGATTGCTCTTAGTATTTACCAGTAACTCCTGAAGCTTTTCCTTCAGTTTTTCATTACTTGCAGCCCTGTTTCTCAGGTCACAAAGGTGAGACCTCAATTCAGATAATTTTTTAAGACAATCTACCTGCTGAATCACATTATCAGGAGAAAAATCCTCTTTGCACTTAAACGTTAACTCAACGTCTAACTTCCCTTCATTACCCGGGATTACACTATCAACCATAAAATGAGCCTTCGGACTCATTGACGTCATAACTTCATTGAAATTGTCTTTGTCTATACTAATAAACCTTCGTTCTCTCAATGGTTTTTCCGATGAAGAGTACTCACCCAGAACCCCAATAACAAGAGGTAATTCTTTCGCTGTTTCGGCATCTCCAGTTTCAACATCATACGTTATCTGTACTCTTGGAGGTCTGGTTTTATCAATTTTATGTTGGGTATTACTCACTTTTTCTATCCTGCAGCCACGTTTTAAATACTTTTAGATAACAAGCCTTTCTGATGAAGGCAATACCAAATATAACATGACCCATCACTATTATCGTAGTGATGGGTCTGGATTACACTCATAAAATAAAATCCATAGCTACCGCACTGATATTTTCCAGAGTGGAAATATCATAACTCCTCACACAATAACACTCACGAGTATCATTTGTGGGGCGACATCAAATAACGCCCAAGCGCTTCATTATTCTAGCTTCCCCTCTATTCTAGAAGTTTAGCAATTCATGGTATTGTGTTTTTGTGCAATCTTCTTTTCAAGATTGGCATTGATTTTCATCTATTCCTATCAATCACGTCATGTATTCCGTTATGGTCTAAGTAGATATATAAGATAACGTGGCTTAATAGTGGGTGATAAAAATTCCTATGTAGCAGATCTAAAGGAAGTATTAATTAACCTCCTAAACAACGGATTATCGAAGCATCATTCCAGACAGGCGCTTCAATTTCCTGACATTCCCTGAGTGAAGCGGTCAACAAAAACCGGCCACCGAGTTAGAGTTTTTCCAGTATCGATTTTCCGATTCGTTTGGGGGTAACCCACCGTTATATTCGTGCGGTCTTAGTGCGCTGTAATATCCAACGATATAATCCGTTATGGCGTGAGCTGCCTCGCTGAAGCTTACGTAGCCAGCCATCGAATCCTATTACATATAAGGGCAGGGATGGGTAAGGTGAAATCTATCAATCAGTGCCGGCTTACGCCGGTCTTCGGCGGTTTAGCTCTGTGCCATATAAAACAACAGAGTACCGCCTTCCATGCCGCTGATGCGGCATCAGAGTTTGACATCCTCCACGCCCTGAAGGATGTGGATCCCTGCTACGTTCAGGCTGTCGCCTGAATCATTTCGGTGGGTTCCTGCTTC
>ENA-UOZH01000176-UOZH01000176.1-food-metagenome-genome-assembly--contig:-NODE-176-length-23237-cov-6.096540_pt1 | contig 23237 bp, 20 predicted proteins | sample MGYA00249888_ERZ772728 | MGnify/ENA primary metagenome ERZ772728 (study PRJEB29005, sample SAMN08379450) | food metagenome | isolation source: cheese spiked with Escherichia coli O157 | study: EMG produced...
ATGTTGCTTCTCCTTAACACGCACTATCGATCCCCGTGTTGGGGGAAAAATCAGGCCGCTATAAATAGCAGATGCTTTTCCGGATAGCAATTATCTAAACGTTACACTTGACAACCCTGTGAGGAAAAGCGTATTTGCGCTCGCGACCCGAATACTATTTAGCCGTTTATTTACCGGGGGTTAACACCACGGTAATCGGCTTATTCAGAGTCATCATCTCGGTAGAAAGTTCCGCCTTGTACGCGAGAATTTCCACCCCCTTGTTTTGCGCCTCAATCAATAGCTGTGCGTATCTGGCATCAATATGATGCGCGGGTGAGAAACGGTCGATCGCCGAGTGCAGCACGGCGAACAAAATCACCGCCCGATCGCCCGCTGCCGCCACGCTCATCAGCTCCCGCAGGTGCTTCTGGCCGCGTTCGGTAACCGCATCGGGGAAGTAACCGTATTCCTTTTCCGCCAACGTAACCGATTTCACTTCAATATAGCAGTTTTGTTGGTCATCTGCTTGTAACAGAATATCAATGCGGCTGTTTTCATCACCATACTTCACTTCGCTTTTCAGCGTGTTATAGCCCAAAAGCTCGGGAATATTTCCCGCCAGAATCGCCTCTTTCGCCAACGTGTTAGCACGTAGAGTATTAACACAAATTGTCGCACCTTCTACGGTTTCGGTTATTTCCCACGTGTGGGCATATTTGCGTTTAGGATTATCTGAAGTGGAATACCAGACGGTATCGCCCGGCGCGGCGCAGCCGGTCATGGCGCCGGTGTTGGGACAGTGCAGGGTCAGCTCGCGACCGTCGGGGGTGATCACATCCGCGAGAAACCGTTTGTAACGTTTAATGAGGGTGGCGGACCGTAGCGGGGGAGTAAACAGCATCAGCTTTCCTTGTCGAAAGGGTAACGTTCCAGCGCCTTGTAGCGGGTGCGGCCGCGGCTAAAGCTGGATTCGTAGAGTACAAATTCGTTGACCGCAAACGCCCAGCGAAATCCGGGCGGCGGAATAGCCACCGCGTGGCGCGCGTCGCGCAGCAGGGTGATATGCGGATGAAACGGCTGCGGGCTCTGATAGCAGCCACTGCGGGCGGCCTGGGCGCGCAGCATATTCGCTAATTGCAGAACTCCGCGCGGCGGCTGACGAGTGCCCAGCCACACCACTCGCGAACGCAGCCACTGCCCGGCATCGTCAAGGATCAGGGTAAAGCCCGGCTGGCGAATTCGTTCGGCCATCGCTGACAGCGCCCGCTGCTTATCCGCGCTCACTTCGCCAAGAAACGCCAGCGTCAGATGGAGGTTTGCCGCCGTCACCGGTCGACCCGCATCTTCGGGAAAGCTGGCGGCGCGCCAGTGAACGATCTGCCGCTGAACTTCTGCGGGAAGTTCAAGGGCGAAAAACAGCCTTTTCGGCTCGGACATGATAGAGACTCGGTAATGAATTACCGGGATGCTACAATGCTTGCCCGCAAATGTTAACCTCCGGAGCGCTTCGTGTCCTCATTGCCGGTTGCCGCCGTCCTCCCTGAACTTCTTTCTGCTCTGCGGCATGCGCCGCAGGTTCTGCTTAATGCGCCAACCGGCGCCGGGAAATCCACCTGGCTGCCGTTGCAAATCCTCGCGCAGGGTAAAATTAACGGGCGCATTATCCTGCTGGAGCCGCGGCGGCTGGCGGCGCGTAACGTGGCGCAGCGGCTGGCGGAACTGCTGGGGGAGAAGCCCGGCGAGACCGTGGGCTACCGCATGCGCGCCGAGACCTGCGTCGGGCCGAACACGCGCCTCGAAGTGGTGACGGAAGGTATTTTGACGCGGATGATCCAGCGCGACCCGGAGCTGAGCGGCGTGGGGCTGGCGATCCTCGATGAGTTCCACGAGCGCAGCCTGCAGGCGGATCTGGCGCTGGCGCTGCTGCTCGACGTCCAGCAGGGGCTACGCGACGATCTCAAGCTGCTGATTATGTCGGCGACGCTCGATAATGAGCGCCTGCAGCGTCTGCTGCCGGCGGCGCCGGTTATCGTTTCCGAAGGGCGCGCGTTTCCGGTTGAGCGGCGTTTTCAGCCGCTGGCGACCCATCAGCGTTTTGACGAGGCGGTGGCGATTGCCGCCGCGGAACTGCTGCGTAGCGAAAACGGTTCAATGCTGCTGTTTCTGCCCGGCGTCGGCGAGATCCAACGGGTACAGGAGCGGCTGGCGGAGCGGGTGGCGAGCGATGTTGTGCTGTGCCCGCTGTACGGCGCGCTGCCGCTGAGTGAGCAGCGCAAGGCGATACTGCCTGCGCCCGTCGGGATGCGCAAGGTGGTGCTGGCGACCAATATCGCCGAAACCAGTCTGACCATTGAGGGGATTCGTCTGGTGGTAGATAGCGCCCAGGAGCGCGTCGCCCGCTTTGACGCCCGCACCGGGCTTACCCGCCTGGTCACGCAGCGCATCAGCCAGGCCTCAATGACCCAGCGCGCCGGACGCGCCGGGCGTCTGGAACCGGGGATCTGTCTGCATCTGCTCGCTAAAGAGCAGGCCGAGCGCGCGGCGGCGCAGGGCGATCCGGAAATCCTGCAAAGCGACCTGTCTTCACTGTTGCTGGAGTTGTTGCAGTGGGGATGCCAGGACCCGGCGCAGCTTAGCTGGCTGGATCTGCCGCCTGCGGTTAATCTGGCGGCGGCCCGGCGTCTGCTCACCGACCTTTCTGCGCTGGAAGGCGAGCGGCTGTCGTCGCACGGGCGCAAAATGGCGGCGTTGGGCAACGATCCGCGTCTGGCGGCGATGCTGACCGCGGCGGAGGATGCCGATGGCGCCGCCACGGCGGCTAAGCTGGCGGCGATCCTGGAAGAGCCGCCGCGCGGCGGCAATAGCGATCTTAGCGCGGCGTTTGCCCGTCAGCAGGGCAACTGGCAGCAGCGGGCGCAGCAGCTGATGAAAAGGCTGACGGTGCGCGGCGGTCAGCCCGACGCCGACAGAATCGCGGCGCTGCTGGCGTCCGCTTTTGCCGACCGTATCGCCCATCGTCGCGGCCAGGAGGGGCGCTATCAGCTGGCCAACGGAATGGGGGCGATGCTCGACGCCGACGATGCGCTGGGCCGCCACGAGTGGCTGATCGCGCCGCTGCTGCTGCAGGGAAGTTCATCGCCGGATGCGCGGATCCTGCTGGCGCTGCCGGTAGAGATTAACGCGCTGATTGAGCGGTGTCCGGCGCTGGTCCAGCGCTCCGATATCGTCGAGTGGGATGAGGCGTTAGGCACGCTGAAGGCCTGGCGGCGTACCTGTATCGGACGGCTGGTGATTAAAACTCAACCGCTGGCGAAGCCGTCGGAAGAGGAGTTGCATCAGGCGATGCTCAACGGCATCCGCGAAAAGGGGCTGAGCGTGCTCAACTGGACGCCGGAGGCGGAGCAGCTGCGTCTGCGCCTGCACTGCGCGGCGCAGTGGCTGCCGGAGGAGGCGTGGCCAGCCGTTGATGAGGCATCGCTGCTGGCATCGCTTGAGCAGTGGCTGTTACCGCAGATGACGGGCGTCCATTCTCTGCGCGCGCTGAAGGCGCTGGATGTGCGTCAGGCGCTGCAAAACTGGCTGCCGTGGCCGCTGCGCCAGAAGCTGGACAGCGAGCTACCCATGCACTATACGGTGCCGACCGGTAGCCGCATCGCGATTCGTTATCACGATGATAACCCTCCGGCGCTGGCGGTGCGGATGCAGGAGATGTTTGGCGAGGCGACGACCCCGACTATCGCCCAGGGGCGGGTGCCGCTGGTGCTGGAGCTACTGTCGCCGGCGCAGCGCCCGCTGCAGATCACCCGCGATTTAGGCGCATTCTGGCAGGGGAGCTACCGCGAGGTGCAAAAAGAGATGAAAGGGCGCTATCCGAAGCACGTCTGGCCGGACGATCCGGCCAATACCGCCCCGACCCGGCGCACCAAAAAATATTCGTAACCGGTTATTTTCCCGGAGGCGGTGCTACGCACCTGGCCGGGCTACCGGTCCGCAGACGGCGGGGAACCCGTAGCCCCGGTAAGGCGTCAGCCGCCACCGGGAGAGTATGCGAAGCCTCGGTGGGTACGGCTTCCCGGAGGCGGTGCTGGCGCACCTGTCCGGGCTACCGGTCCGCAGACGGCGGGGAACCCGTAGCCCCGGTAAGGCGTCAGCCGCCACCGGGGAGAGTATGCGAAGCCTCGGTAGGAACGGCTTCCCGGAGGCGGTGCTGGCGCACCTGGCCGGGCTACCGGCCCGCAGACGGCAGTGAACCCGTAGCCCGGTCAGCGCAGCGCCACCGGGAAAATGGGGGGTTAAATTTGGCTCCACAAAAAGATGCCGCCGCCCGCCAGCGCCAGCCAGGGCCCGAAGGCCAAAGGCTGCTGGAGCGACTGCCGGGTTATCAGGCGCTGCAGCAGCGTCCAGACCAGGCCGCTGGCGGAAGCCAGCAGCAGCGTCTGCGGCAGCGCCTGCCAGCCGAGCCACGCGCCGAGCGCCGCCAGCAGCTTGAAATCGCCGTAGCCCAGCGCCTCTTTACCGCTCAGCAGACGGAATACCCAGTACACCGACCACAGCGATAAATACCCGGCCATCGCGCCCACGACTGCCTCCGCCAGCGGCACGTAAGTCGCGCTAAGATTGAACAACAGCCCGGCCCACATCAGCGGTAGCGTCAGCCCGTCCGGCAGCAGCTGCGTTTGCGCGTCGATGGCGGCGAGGATCAGCAGCAGCGACAATAAAATCAACCCGCCCAGCAGCGGCACGCCCGGCGCCATCAGGTATCCCGCCAGCACAAACAGCGCGCCGGTCGCCAGCTCCATCAGAGGATAGCGAGGCGAGATCGGCTGCCCGCAGCAGCGCGAACGCCCCTTAAGAAACAGGAAGCCCAGCAGCGGAATATTGTCCCGCCAGGCGATGGGCTCACGGCACTGCGGACAGAACGATGCGGGAAAACAGAGATTGATTCCCTCTGCCTGCTCCATCATCAGCGGCAGACGGTGGATAACGACGTTAAAAAAGCTGCCGAACGCCAGTCCGGACAGGAATAAAAAGCTGCCCCAGAGAAACGGGTATTGCGCGGCGAACTCGGGTAATAACGCGATGTTTTCGACCATTATTTTTTCTCCTCGGATAGCCACTCTCCTTGCCACCGCCACGGTATGCGTCCCTGCTCATCTTTACGGCCGTTTTGCGCGACCAGCAGCGTCAGCAGCGCCGGGGCCGCCTGACGAGGTTGCAGCGTACCGTTAAACGTATAGCGCCCGTCGGGCGCCAGAACGCCCTGTCCGGTGAGGCTAAGCTGATGGGAGTCCTGGGTCAGGGCGACAGCCAGCGCACCCGCCGGGGTACAGCTTAATTTGCCGTTGACCTGGGCCAGTTCGAGCAACCCGGCGGGGGAGCTGAGCGCCGCATCTTGCCACTGCACGGCGCTCGCGGCTATCCGCCGGCAGCCGTTGGCGTTAAAGCTGGCCTCCGGCAGCGTCAGCGCCAGCTGGCCGCGGGCTTCCAGCGGCATACCCAGCGCCAGCCGCTGGCTGATTAAACGGGCCGGAATCACGAGCCGTCCCTCGCGCACCACAAACTCGTTCAGGCCGTGCAGCCAGGCCTGGCCGCGCAGGCCGGAGGGATCGTTAAAACGGATATGCCAGCCGGGAAGCCAGGTCGAGAAGCCAAACTCCCAGCGTAAATAGGCTAATTCAACGCCGCGCCAGCTGGCCTGAAGGGCTTCTCCCTTCCACAGGGTGCCCGACGTTTGCGCGAGCCGCGCGCCGTCCGGCAGCGCCAGGGCCAGCAGACGCGCCGGCGCGCTGAGCAGCAGCCAGAAGAGATAGATCGCCGCCAGCAGCAGGCCGATAGTGAGTCTATTTTTCATCGCTGCGCTCCAGCACCAGCGTATTGACGGTCACCCAGCCGGGCTGCTGCGCTACGGCGGTCACCGCCAGGGTGGCGGTGGTCATCCCCGCCTGCCCCAGCGCGTCCAGCCATGCCATCAGCGCCTGGAAATCGGCGGGCTGCACGGTAAGGCTCAGGCGGGAGCCCTGCGGCTGCAGGCGAACGATGGTGAGACCGTGACGGGCGGTTTCGCGCATAATCACCGTCGAGGGTTCTTCCGGCGCGGTGGGCGGCTTCTGATTGCGAAGCTGACGGAGAAGGGGCGTCTGCTGGCGCATCCACTGCAGGCTGGCCTGCTCCCTGGCCAGCGTTTGCCGCCACTGCGCCTCGCGGTTTTGCCACGGCTGCCATAACATGTAATAGACCAGGCCGATGAGCAGTACCACGGCCATCCCCAGCAGCAGACGCCGTTCGCGGCGCGTACGCTGTTGCCATAAGGCGAGCAGGTTATGCATCGTTCCCCTCCAGCGTCAGGCGCCCTTCAATACCGTCGGCGCGCGGCTTCATCTCGCCGGTCTGCACGCGAAACCTCGCCCGCGCCCGCTGGCTGAACTGCTCCAGGGCCTGCGAGGAAACGGCGGATATCTCCAGCTGCAGCGCGTTGCGCGCGGCGTCAAAGCTCAACGTCCGCAGGCGGATGCCCGGCGTGTCGTCGATGATTTGCTGCAGCGCGCCGAGCCGCGAGATAAGCGCCGGCCGGGCGCCCGCGTTTTTCATCTGCCGCAGATGCTGCTGCATTTGCAGGCGCGGGTTGACGACGTTCTTTTCCGTTTTGAACCACTGGCGGTAAAAATCACGGCTGGCCTGCACGGCGGCGTCGGCCTGCTGTCCCAGCATGAGATGATCGTGGAGGCAATTACTGCTCCACAGCAGCAGTAGCGCCAGCGCCGCGACGATTACCGGGCGCCAGCGTCGTGGCGTCGGCTGCCGGCGGCGTTTTGCGGCAAAATCGCCCTGGCGTAAGCAGATTCTGCGCGCATCGGGATTGGCCGCCGCCAGCTGCAGCAGATCCTGCGCCGGGAGAGGCTGCCACGGCGCGGCGATATCCGGCGGCGGCGAGTAGCAGGCGATGGGCGCGAGGTCTTGCCAGTGGGTCAGCAGCTGGTCGAGCCATACGGTTTCCACCGCCATTCCGCCCCACGTATCACAGCGAAACAGCCACTGCTCGCCGCAGCGTACGGCGCTCCAGCCGGTGGGACTGTGCGGCAGCGCCAGGACATCCGGCGTCAGGGCCAGTACGCTCAGCCCGAGGCTCTCGCACCAGGCCTGCCAGGCGCGCATCTTTTCCCGCCCGACCACCGCCACGGCGCAGTCGGTTTTGTGCTGGTGGAGCAAGGCAAAGTGGCTCTCCTCAACCTCCGTCGCCAGCTGTTCTTCGAGTAAAAACCCCAGCGCCTGCTGCGGTCTTCTGCGCGCCCCGGTGGGCAGAGCGACGCGATGAAATGCGCAATCGCTGGCGGGCACCAGTACCCAGGCCGGATGGCGCTGCGCCAGCAGGCTGAGCGTCGGATCGCCAGCATCAGGATGCCACTCGCCAGTCTGCGCCGTGTCGCCCGGCGCGGCCAGCCGCCATATCGCCGTCGCGGCATCGGGATTGAGGCGAATAATCAGCACGGCGGCGGAAGAGGTATGGTGGTTATTCATCGGCTACCCAGTAGATTCCGTAGCGCCGCTGGACGACGCCGAAGGTACGCCCCTGCTTTTGCAGGAGGCTGCGTTGCTGATAGCGGGCGTTGCCCATCACTACGCTGAAGGTGGTGATAAAACGCTCGCTGTGAACCGCCAGCCACGGGCGCGCGGCGGCGGTATCGGTTTTTTGTAATGCCGGCTGCGACAGGAAGGCGGCGACGCTGCTCCAGCCGGTGGCCGCGCGGGTTTGTACTAACTGCCGGGCTTCAGAGACGGTGAGTTCTGTCGGGAACAGCGCCGCCAGCAGCGCGGCCTGAGCGGGCTGCAGGGTATTGACGTTCACCTGCAGCGCATCGTCCGGAAGCGCGCAGACAAACGGCAACAGGCGCTGATAGAGCGCGGCGTCCATCCCGGCCAGCAGACGCAGCTCGCTGACGTCCTGCAGCGGCTGATTGCCGGTCAGATAGCCGGGGGATTGCGCCATATAGACCTCGTCTTCCGCGCCGTTCAGCAGCGGCTGGCGATCGTCATCGACCCAGTCGCGCAGGGCGGCGGTGAGCTGTAAGGCGCGCAGCGGCTCGCTGCCGAGGTTTTCCAGCAGGCGGGTAAAGATCTGTGCGGGGTAAGGTATTTCGTCGCTTTCGTTGTCGCCGCGCTGGTTAATGGCGTTGAGGTTGAAGCAGGCCTGAGCGTCGGTAATCGTGGCGTAGATCTCGCCGTCATTGACCGTGAAGCGGCGCCCCTGCTGGGCCCAGTTCTGCGCCAGGTGGGTCTGGTTCGGCGAGTCGAGCGCGTCGCGTTGCAGCAGCGCCGCCGCCAGGGTTTCCGCCCCCAGCGCGTACCATTTGGCCTGCAGGTTATCGAGGGTGGTGGCGGTCTGCTGGTACATCCGGGCGCTGCGCTCGGTCATGGCGCTCGCCAGCACCATCATCAGGGCGAGGATCAGCAGCACCATGAGCAGGGCGACGCCGCGCTGGCGGTGGTTCATCGGCTGTCTCCCGGCGTAAGCAGAAACAGCCGGCGGATCTCGCCGTACGGCTCCAGCGTCAGGGTGACTTCCAGCCCCTGCGGCAGCGTCTGCGCCTGCTGCCATTCGTCCTGCCAGCGGCCGCTGGCGTAAAAACGCAGGCCAAACGCCCGCACGTCGCGCAGCACAATAGTCACCGTTGGCTGGCTACCGGGCAGCGGGTCCTGCTGGTCGTAGTTCAGACGTTCCAGCTGGCTGCCGCGCAGGCGGTAGCTGACGTTCTGAATTTCCGAACGCGGCAGGAGCCCCAAAGGATTGGGCCAGCCGTTGCGGCTAAAGGCGATCGCCCCGTCATCGCTGCCGAGCTGAAAGCGCCCGGCAAAAAACAGGCTTGCGCTGTCGCGGCTGCGGCGGGGAATGATTTGGCTAAAGTCCGCCGCCATCTGGCTGAACGTTTGCTGTAACGCCTGCATGCGCCCGCTCTTATCGCGGGTGAGCGTATCGGCGCGCATCACGTTTTGCAGCACCGTGACCGCGGCGACGCTGAGCGCGGCGAGAATGGCCAGCGCCAGCAGCATTTCGACGAGGGTAAAGCCGCTTGAGCGCCGGATCATGGCGATGTCACGTAGGTGCGCAGCGAAGAGACGGGCGTCTTATCGCTTTTGGCGTGGCGAACCTCGACGTCCAGCGCCCGCAACTGAGGCAGATCGGTCTCCACCCCCTGCCAGCGAATGTGCCAGCTGACGCCTGCCGCCTGCAGCGTGGTTTCCGACCAGCTCAGCGCGGGCCAGCGGTTTTCCAGCCGGAGCTGTACCAACTGATTGTCCGCCAGCCAGCTAGCGAGGGTTTTCTCCTCCATGCGTCCCAGCTGGCGGGTTTGCTGGAGCGTCGCCTGCATCACCGCCAGCCCGGCGAGAGCGAAGACCACCAGGGCGACCATGACTTCAATCAGCGTCATACCGGACTGCTTTTTCATTGCGCCTCCTGCGGTTCGGGCAGGCTTTCGCCGCGGGCGTTAAACGCGATACCCGGCGCCTCGCCGAGGGTCAGCCGGAACGGCGTCATCTCGCCGCCGGGAAAGATCAGCACATCGGGATTGTCGCCCGGCGTCCAGGCTTCGCCCTGCGCAAAAGCGAGGGTCAGCTTGCCCCCGGCGATGCTGCCCGAAGTGGCGACGCGTCCGGCGCGCAGCGGCAGCCAGCGATAGCCGCTCCAGCCGTCGTCGGCGGGGGCCGGATCGGCGCCATCGCGGGCCTCCAGAACCAGAAACTGCCAGCGGTCTGGGTGCACCGAGACGCCAAAGAACTGGCCGGTTTGCAGCCCGCGCTGCTGGACAAAGCGCAGCTGCGCTTCAAAGCGCGCCAGCGTCTGCGCCGCGCTATCGTCGCGCGAGGCGGGGAAAGCCAGCAGCACCATGCCCGCGCTGACCCCCATCAGCAGCAAAATGAGCATCATCTCCAGCAACGTAAAGCCGCGCTGTCGCACTATTTCTTCCCGATCGTCCAGTTGCCGATATCGTCATTGCTCTCCGGCACGCCGTCCGCCCCGAGGCTGAAAATATCCACCTGACCATGCTGGCCGGGGCTCAGCAGCTGGTAATCGCTGCCCCAGGGGTCCTGCGGCAGACGGCGGATATAGCCGCCTTCGGGATAGTTGCGCGCGTGCGGCTCGGCGGATGGCGCGCTGACCAGCGCCTGCAGCCCCTGCTCGGTGGTGGGATAGCGGCTGTTGTCCAGTTTGTACATGTCCAGCGCGCCCTCGAGCGCCACAAGATCGCTGACCACTTTTTGCCGGTCGGCCTTTTCCTTGTTGCCCATCAGGTTGGGCACCACGAGGCTGGCGAGCACGCCGAGGATAACAATCACCACCATGATTTCCAGTAAGGTGAATCCGCGCTGTCGTTGCATATTTTTCTCCATTAGAACAATCACATACTCATCAAGGTATTGAGCTGCAGTATCGGCTGCAGGATGGCGAGGACGATAAACAGCACCATGCCGGCCATCGCCACCACCAGCAGGGGTTCAAACAGGCTGAGGGCCAGCTGAATTTGTGCGCTCAGATCCCGGTCCTGGTTGTCCGCCGCGCGCTCCAGCATGCTGTTGAGCTCGCCGCTCCGTTCGCCGCTGGCGACCATGTAGCGCATCATCGGCGGGAAAAGCTGGGTCATTTCGAGCGCGCGATGCAGGCTGACGCCTTCGCGCACCGCGTCGCTGGCGGCTTCCAGCTGGCGCTTCGCCCAGGCGTTGCTCAACACATCCGCGCTGATGCGCATCGCCAACAGCAACGGAACGGCGCTGGCGTTGAGGATGCTCAGGGTGCGGGCGTAGCGGGCGCTGTTAACGCTGCGCGCGACCCGGCCAATTAACGGCAGGCGCAGCAGCAGCCTGTGCCAGGCCAGCCGCTTTGCCGGCTGCCGCAGCAGGTAGCGCAGCAGGAGAATGAGGAGCAAAATCGCCAGCAGCAGCCACGGCCCGGCGGCGCGCAGCATATCGCTCATCGCCATCAGCAGGCGGGTGGAAAACGGCAGCGCCTGCTTAAGGTGGATAAACTGCTCGACGACCTTCGGCACCACCGTCGACAGCAGAATGACGATCACGCTGACCGCCACCAGGGTCAGCACGATGGGGTAAATCATCGCCTGCAGCAGGCGGGCGCGCAGCTGCTGGCGCTGCTCGGTGTAGTCCGCCAGCCGGTTCAGCACGCCGTCGAGGTGGCCTGAAGCTTCTCCGGCGGCGACCATCGCGCAGTAGAGCGCGTCAAAGCAGCCCGGGTAGCCGCGCATCGCTTCCGCCAGCGAATGGCCTTCCAGCACTTTGCCGCGCACGCCGGCGATCAGCGTTTTCAGCTGCGGTTTTTCACTCTGCTGGGCCACCGCGTCGAGCGCTTTTTCCAGCGGGATCGCGGCGGCGACCAGCGTCGCCAGCTGGCGGGTGACGAGGGCGAGATCGCGGGCGCTGGTGCGGCGCATAAAGCGCGATGGTCTGCCGCCGCTGGCTGCCGGGTCGATGTCCAGCGCCAGCCAGCCCTTTTCCCACAGCAGCTGGCGCGCGTGGCGGGCGGAGTCCGCCTGCTGGACGCCGCGCCGGGGTTTGCCCTGTTCGTCGAGGGCCTGGTAACGAAACAGCGCCATTTCAGGAAGCCTCCGCGATCGGCTGCTCGGTGACCCTTAGCACCTCTTGCCAACTGGTGATCCCAGCCAGCGCCTTTTCCCGCCCGGCGCGGCGCAGGGTCATATAATCCGTCCCCAGCTGTTGGATCAGCGTCACCTCATTTTCGCCGCGGTGGATAGCCATGCGTACGCGATCGTCCACCAGCAGCAGTTCATGGATGCCGGTGCGTCCGCGATAGCCGGTAAAACCGCACTCGGCGCAGCCCCGGGGCTGCCAGAGTGCCGTGCCGGGGGCGATCTCCATCTGGTGGGCGGCGTCGGCGTTTGCCGGTTCCTGCTGGCGACAATGTGGGCAGAGCCGGCGCACCAGCCGCTGCGACATCACCGCCAGCAGCGAGGTGGAGAGCAGAAAAGGCTCCACGCCCATATCCTGCAGGCGCGAGATGGCCCCCAGCGCGCTGTTGGTGTGCAGCGTCGAAAGCACCAGATGGCCGGTTAGCGAGGCCTGAACGGCGATTTGCGCCGTCTCGCCGTCGCGGATTTCGCCCACCAGCACCACGTCAGGGTCCTGGCGCAAAATGGCGCGCAGCCCGCGGGCAAAGGTCATGTCGACTTTCGCGTTAACCTGGGTCTGACCGATGCCCTCCAGCTCATATTCGATGGGGTCTTCAATGGTCATGATGTTGCGCTCGCGCGCGTCGAGGCGGCTCAGCGCGGCGTAGAGGGTGGTGCTTTTTCCCGAACCGGTCGGCCCGGTCACCAGCACGATGCCGTGCGGGCGGGCGATCAGCCCATCCACCTGCCGCAGCAGGGCGGGAGTCATCCCGAGGGTCAGCAGGTCGAGATTGACGCTATTTTTGTCGAGCAGACGCAGCACCACGCGCTCGCCGTAGCTCGACGGCAGGGTAGAGACGCGCACGTCGACGGCGCGTCCGCCAATGCGCAGCGCCATGCGCCCGTCCTGCGGAATGCGCTTTTCGGCGATATCCAGGCTCGCCATCACCTTAATGCGCGAGATCAGCAGTGCGGCGAGTCGGCGCTGGGGGCGCAGGATTTCGCGCAGGACGCCGTCGACGCGAAAGCGAATTTGCAGGTGGCGCTCATAGGTTTCGATATGAATATCCGAGGCTTTCTCTTTGATGGCCTCGGTGAGCATGGCGTTAATCAGGCGGATAATCGGCGCGTCGTCTTCGCTGTCCAGCAGGTCGTCGGTGTCCGGCAGCTCTTCGGCAAGGGTATACAGATCCAGCTCGTTGCCGATATCGGCCATCATGCGCCGGGCCTCGGCGGAGTCGCGCTGATAGCTCAGCACCAGCAGCTTTTCGAACGCCTCTTCTTCCAGCCGTTCGAGGCGGAACGGCATCGCAGCGACCCGGCGGGCTTCCAGCAGCGCCTGCGGCGCGGTAGCGGCGAGGCAGAAAACCTCGCAGCTTTCGCCGCTGCTCAGGAGCATCACGCTGTGCGCGCGGGCGTAGCCGAAGGGGAGCAGCGGGCGTCGTTCAGCGGCGGGGGTCATAGATTGCCTCCCAGATTGAACGCGTCGATAGCGGCGCTGACCTGACGGAACGCGGCGGTATCCTGGCGCGGGTAGATCTCCAGCAGATCCTGATTCAGCATCGCGTCGTTGTTCTCTTTGCCGCGCTGTTTGCTCTGGGCGTCGTTAAAAGCGGTGTACTGCCCGGATGAGGCCTGGCGGTACTCGTCGCGGTCGCGGATCACCGTCGGGCGGATAAACAGCATCAGGTTGCGCTTGGAGACCTTTTTGCTGGTGGAACGGAACAGCGCGCCAATGACCGGAATATCGCCGAGCAGCGGCACTTTGTCGGCGGTGTCGGAGACGCTTTTATCCAGCAGGCCGCCGACGACCACCGTTTCGCCGCTGCCGACCAGCACCGCGTTATTGACCGTACGGGTATTGAAGGTCGCGCCGAGATCCGAGCTGGTGCTGGAGGCGGCGTCCGCCACGCTGGAGACCTCCTGTTCGATCTCCAGCAGGACCGAATCGCCTTCGTTGATTTGCGGCTTCACCTTTAGCTTGATGCCGACGGTTTTGCGCTCGACGGTATTGAAGATGTTATCGCCGGAGGTGGTTTGCGAGCCGGTGAGTACCGGGACCTCCTGGCCGACGTTAAAGGTGGCTTCCATGTTGTCGAGGGTAACGATGCTCGGCGTGGCGAGAATATCGTTCTTGGTGCTGCTGGAGAGGGCGGTTAACAGCATCGCCCAGTTGCCCTGGTAGAAGCCGGCGGCAATACCGTTGAAGGAGCTTAAGGCGCTGGCCAGCGAGCTGCTGACGGTGCCTTCTTTGTTGTACTGGTTGGCCCCGGCGATAGCGGTGGATATCGGCAGGCCGCTATTGGTGAACTGGGTCATCCCGGCGTTTTTATTGGCCCACTGGATGCCGAGGTTCAGGCCGTCAGCGTCCTGCACTTCGGCGATAATCGCCTCGACCAGCACCTGCGGGCGGCGGATATCAAGTTGGGCGATTACCCGCTCAAGGTCGTTCATTACGTCCGGTGCGGCGGTGACAATCAGGGCGTTGGTCTGGCCGTGCGCTTTGATAATGATATTTTTATCCAGCGCCGCCACCGGCTTCGCGGCCTGCTTTTCGCTCTGCATCGTGCTGCTGATACCGGTCAGCACTTCGACCAGGTCGGAGGCTTTAGCGTATTTCAGGTAGATGACTTTGGTATTGCCCTGGGTCGCCTGCTGGCGGTCGAGCTGCTTAATCATGGCGATGATCCGCTGGCGGGAGTTCGGCTCGCCGCTGACCAGCACCGCGTTGGTGCGTTCATCGGCCACCACGTTGGCGACCATCGAGCCGGGCAGCGCCGATTTGCTGGTGTCCTTGTTGAGTTCGGTCACCAGCTTGACCACATCGGCGGCGGAGGCCCAGGATAGCGGAACGGTCACTACGCTGCGGTCTCCGGCGTTATCGACGCGTTCGACAATGGTTAGCAGGCGCTTGATGACCGCCGCGCGGCCGGTCATCAGCAGGACGTTGGAGGGTTCATAGTGCACCACGCTGCCCGCGCCGGCGTTATCGTTAAGCTGGCGCAGCAGCGGCGCCAGATCGCGGGCGGCGACGTTGGTCAGGGGCACGACGCGGGTGACGACCTCATCGCCAATACCCGGCGCGGCATCGCTCGCCACCGGCACCGCGGCGGTTTTCGCGTCTTTCGAACGCACCACTTTCAGGACGCCGTTATTCATATTAATTACGGCGAAACCGTAGACATCAAGGACGCTGAGGAAGAACTGATAATATTGCTCTTCGTTGAGCATATCGTAGCTGCGCACGGTAATGGTGCCGCGCACGCTGGGATCGATAATGACCGTTTTATTCAGGTTTTTACTCACCGTATTGATAAATTCCTGAATATCGGTGCCCTTGAAGCTGGCGGAAAACTCTTCCGCCGCGGCCGGTCTGAATAACAGCGCGGCGAATATCAGCAGCGTCAGGGAAAATGAGCGGATAACGTTGGCGATGATCAATTATTCATCCCTCAGGGCTAGATAAATATCGTTTTTCTGGCCGTCGCGTTCAACGGTAAGGGTTATTTCAGTTAATTCCGGCAGCTGGGCTAATACCTGGCGGGCCTGCTCTTTATCGCGTAAATCCAGACCGTTGAGGGCTATCGCCAGATCGTTTTCCCGGAGACCCGACTGGCGAAATAGCGCCGGGTCTTTGCCCGGGTTCAGGCGATATCCGCTGAGTTTGTCGTTAACCATGACCGGCGAAATATTGAGGTAATGAAGAATATTTTGCGGCTGCGCGCGGAGCTCCTGCGCCAATTGGCGGGCTGGCGGCGCGGCGCTATTTTTGCCGACGGCGGGCGGGTCGTTAAACAGCGGGATAGCCTCATTTCTGCCGCGGTAATTAACAATCAGGCGGTCGGGGGAAATGGCGATGATTTTCGCCTCTCCGCCCGGCGTATTATCGCCAATACCGAGGCTAACCTGTTGATTCCCTTTCATCATGATAGCGATGGCGCGGGACGGGTCGGTGCTGGCGAGCAGGCCGGTAACGCGCAGTTTGAGCGCCGAAACGGGCGCCTGGTCGAGGTTGCCGCCGGGCGCGGAGGCGGAGGTTTTCTCCGCAAGGCCAAACAGCGTAAAGCGCGGCAGCGCCGTTTCCGCGGAGGGGGCTGCGGGCGACGTCATATCGGCAGAGCTCAATGCGTTATCCGTAAAGTTTACCGGGAGAATTATTTTCCAGGTTAATTGCGCGAGCTGCTGGCAGATAAAAAATAATATGATGGAGGTCACAATATGAGGCGCGTAATTAATTATTTTTTTATTTGGTATTGTTAATCTCATCACGGAATTATGCATTTTTATTCCTTTGCTCATTCTATTTCCCTCAGCAAAAGGTACCGCCCTACCGATATGGGTGGGGCATTTTTTATTTTTGAGCGTGCTTATTGCTGGAATCTGCGTAGGTCGCTGCGAATCATAAAGAGTTTGGCTATTGCGGTCGTCATTCCCTTTTTATTTTTTCTCCTCCGGCCGCCTACGCCCCCGGAGGAGGAGTGAATGGATGATTGAACCTAAGAGAGCAAGAATATCTAATTATCGACGCTTTAAAGATATGCTCGTCATTTCTTCATGGGGCTTAAGTGCGCCAGGAATAGTTTCGCGTATATAACACTTCATATAATTTAATCAGCATGTATAGGGACTATCGAATGCTCAGATATACCCGTAATGCCCTGGTTCTGGGATCGCTGGTTTTACTTAGCGGCTGCGATAACGGATCCTCTTCTTCTTCCTCTGGAAATCCCGACACTCCTGATAATCAGGATGTGGTTGTACGTTTACCTGACGTTGCGGTGCCCGGCGAAGCGGTCACGGCGGTAGAAAACCAGGCGGTCATCCACCTGGTGGATATTGCCGGGATCACCAGCAGTAGCGCGGCGGACTACAGCAGCAAAAACCTCTATCTCTGGAATAATGAAACCTGCGATGCTTTAAGCGCGCCGGTAGCCGACTGGAATGACGTCAGCACGACGCCGGCCGGTAGCGATAAATACGGCCCGTACTGGGTGATTCCGCTCAACAAAGAGAGCGGTTGTATCAACGTCATCGTTCGTGACGGCACCGATAAGCTGATCGATAGCGACCTGCGGGTGTCGTTTGGCGACTTCACCGATCGTACGGTATCGGTGATCGCCGGTAACAGCGCGGTCTATGACTCCCGCGCCGACGCCTTCCGCGCCGCTTTTGGCGTCGCGCTGGCCGAAGCCCACTGGGTCGACAAAAATACGCTGCTGTGGCCGGGCGGACAGGAGAAGCCCATCGTGCGCCTCTACTACAGCCGCAGCAGTAAAGTGGCGGCCGACGGTGAAGGCAAATTTACCGACCGCTACCTGAAGCTGACGCCGACTACCGTCAGCCAGCAGGTCAGCATGCGCTTCCCGCACCTTTCCAGCTATGCGGCCTTTAAGCTGCCGGACAACGCCAACGTTGACGAGCTGCTGCAGGGCGAAACGGTCGCCATTGCCGCCGCAGAGGACGGGATCCTGATTTCCGCCACCCAGGTGCAGACGGCGGGCGTCCTGGATGACGCCTATGCCGAAGCGGCGGAAGCCCTGAGCTACGGCGCGCAGCTGGCCGACGGCGGCGTCACCTTCCGCGTTTGGGCGCCGACTGCCCAGCAGGTGGATGTGGTGGTCTACAGCGCCGATAAGAAAGTCATTGGCAGCCATCCTATGACCCGCGACAGCGCTTCCGGCGCGTGGTCATGGCAGGGCGGCAGCGATCTGAAAGGCGCGTTCTACCGCTATGCGATGACGGTTTATCACCCGCAGTCGCGTAAGGTTGAACAGTACGAAGTCACCGACCCGTATGCGCATAGCCTGTCGACCAACTCGGAGTACAGCCAGGTGGTCGATCTCAACGACAGCGCCCTGAAGCCTGACGGCTGGGACAACCTGACGATGCCGCACGCCCAGAAGACGAAAGCGGATTTAGCGAAGATGACGATCCATGAATCGCATATTCGCGATCTCTCCGCCTGGGACCAGACCGTTCCGGCCGAACTGCGCGGTAAATACCTTGCGCTGACCGCCGGCGACAGCAATATGGTGCAGCATCTGAAGACGCTCTCCGCTTCAGGTGTGACGCACGTTGAGCTGCTGCCGGTCTTCGATCTGGCGACGGTGAACGAGTTCAGCGACAAGGTCGCCGATATTCAGCAACCGTTCAGTCGCCTGTGTGAAGTGAACAGCGCGGTGAAAAGCAGCGAGTTCGCCGGATACTGCGACAGCGGCTCCACGGTGGAAGAGGTACTGAATCAGCTTAAGCAGAGCGATAGCCAGGATAATCCGCAGGTGCAGGCGCTGAATACGCTGGTGGCGCAGACCGACTCCTACAACTGGGGCTACGATCCGTTCCACTACACGGTTCCGGAAGGATCCTACGCGACCGATCCGGAAGGCACGACGCGCATCAAAGAGTTCCGCACCATGATTCAGGCGATCAAGCAGGATCTGGGGATGAACGTCATTATGGACGTGGTCTACAACCACACCAACGCCGCGGGTCCGACCGATCGCACGTCGGTACTGGATAAGATCGTACCCTGGTACTATCAGCGTCTGAATGAAACCACCGGCAGCGTCGAATCCGCCACCTGCTGTTCCGACTCCGCGCCGGAGCATCGGATGTTCGCCAAGCTGATCGCCGACTCGCTGGCGGTATGGACCACCGATTATAAAATCGATGGTTTCCGCTTCGACCTGATGGGCTATCACCCGAAAGCGCAAATTCTGTCGGCGTGGGAGCGCATTAAGGCCCTGAACCCGGATATCTACTTCTTCGGCGAAGGCTGGGACTCTAACCAGAGCGATCGTTTTGAAATCGCCTCGCAGATCAACCTGAAAGGTACCGGTATCGGCACCTTCTCCGATCGCCTGCGCGATTCCGTGCGCGGCGGCGGCCCGTTCGATTCCGGCGATGCGCTGCGTCAGAACCAGGGCATCGGCAGCGGCGCGGGCGTGTTGCCAAACGAACTCGCCAGCCTGAGCGATGACCAGGTCCGCCATCTGGCCGATCTGACCCGTCTGGGGATGGCCGGTAACCTCGCTGACTTTGTGATGATCGACAAAGACGGCGCGGCGAAGAAAGGCAGCGAAATTGACTATAACGGCGCGCCTGGCGGCTACGCCGCAGACCCGACGGAAGTCGTCAACTATGTTTCGAAACACGACAACCAGACGCTGTGGGACATGATCAGCTACAAAGCGTCCCAGGAAGCCGATCTGGCGACCCGCGTTCGCATGCAGGCCGTTTCGCTGGCGACGGTGATGCTGGGGCAGGGGATCGCGTTCGATCAGCAGGGCTCTGAACTGCTGCGTTCGAAATCCTTTACCCGCGACTCCTACGACTCCGGCGACTGGTTCAACCGCGTGGATTATTCCCTGCAGGATAATAACTACAACGTTGGTATGCCGCGCATCAGCGATGACGGCAGCAACTATGAGGTGATTACTCGCGTCAAAGAGATGGTTGCCACCCCGGGCGAAGCGGAGCTGAAGCAGATGACCGCGTTCTACCAGGAGCTGACCGAGCTGCGGAAATCCTCGCCGTTGTTCACATTGGGCGATGGCAGCGCGGTAATGAAGCGCGTTGATTTCCGTAATACCGGTTCCGACCAACAGGCCGGTCTGCTGGTGATGACCGTGGATGACGGGATGAAAGCGGGCGCCAGCCTGGATAGCCGCCTTGACGGTCTGGTGGTGGCGATTAACGCCGCGCCGGAAAGCCGCACGCTGAATGAGTTTGCCGGTGAAACGCTGCAGCTGAGCGCGATCCAGCAGACGGCGGGCGAAAACTCGCTGGCAAACGGCGTGCAGATTGCCGCTGATGGCACCGTCACTCTGCCGGCCTGGTCCGTTGCGGTGCTGGAACTGCCGCAGGGCGAAGCCCAGGGCGCCGGGCTGCCGGTAAGCAGTAAGTAAAACCTTAACCTCCCGGCCCGCGGCGTCAAAACCCCGCGCCGGGATGGCGTGTCTTGATTAAGGAGAAGCCGGTGCTTGTTCGCCCGCAAGAGCCGTACCCGCAGTCCGAGCCCCCGGCGGCGGTAGGAAGAATGGTGCAGATCCCCTACGTGACCGTACCGCTGTACGCCGCGCTGCTGATTGCGCTCGGATGGTTCGGCGGCGAGCAGTGGCGGAACAAGCCCGAGCCGCAGCCGATGAGGCAGTCGGTAGCCCATGCGGCGTTAGTCCCGCTGAATCAACCGGCGGTCAAAGCTGCCGTGGCGCCGGTTAACGCCGGGCCCGAAATTCAGGCTGAACCGGAAATAGCGATAGATGAAGATAATCTTCCGCCTCTGCGCTACAGCGCGCACGTCTACGCTTCACTGGCGGATAAACGCAGCATTGTATTAAACGGACAGTCCTGGAAGGAGGGCGACTCGCCGCTGGCGAACCTGGTTATCGAGCAGATTCAGCAGGACCTCACCGTATTTAGCTTCAACGGTAAAACGTTTACCCTCGCGGCGCTGGATGACTGGCCGGGCGGGGCGATTGAGGAGAGTCCGCAGGCAGAATAAAATAGCGCTGGCGGAATATAAATAAGCGCTATTTATTGTCGCGCAGGCTATCAATAAAGGGCGCCAGCTGGCGATTAAACTGGCTGCATTTTGTCGCTTCCGGGGTACTGTCCTGCTGGAGCTGTTGATATAGCTGCGCGCTGCGCTGGCTTAAAAGATTCGCGTCAATATTCGCCCATCCGCGCTTTTTACCCACGTTTATTGCCGCACGGTTAATCGCTTCATCGGCGGGCAGATCGCTGCGGTTGCACTTATTCTTCAGATAGCGCGCCCCGGCGGCGACGGAGGCAAGCTGCTCTAGCTGGGCCTGACCGCTCACGGCAGGACTGAGGGTTGTCGGGCGATTTTGCTGACAACCTGAGAGCAGGGCGGCCGCCATCAGCGGAAATAGAATAAAGTTGCGCATAATATATTAATCGGAAAAATTAATTGGCTGACAGTTTAACAAATATTTATCCTTAGTCATCAGAAAATCTGCCAAATTATCAATGTTAAGCCGCTCGCGTTTTTATCATTGCGCGCTTTTAAATTTCTTTTTCTTTCATCTGCGTTATTTCTTTTTGCTGGCGGAAATACTATTTTCCGGCGTTACCGTTCCGCTTTCTTTTGGCGGTATGCAGAAGGAGACGGGCGGACATGTTTATGTTGTTAAAAAACATAATAATTTCCCTTTTGTTACCTGATGAGCATGTAAAATGCTGGTTAAGAATGTCACGGTTTAGTGCTATCCTGTATCGCCTGGACAATCAGTTCCGTGTCCCGAACTATTCTGTCGATGAAGCCGGTAACAATGTGATTTGTATGGTGAATTTTTAAAGTGAAAATCATGCGAGCGACATGATAACGCGTCGCGCAGTTCATAAATGGTCGCCTGAAAGCCAAAACGGTCGGGCGTCAATTTGAGAGATTTCTTCTTTCCCCCAATCGGGGAAACATTGAGAATCAGGCTTTTACGCCTGTAAGTTGCGGAGAAAAAGCATGGCGGGAGATGACCGCGAGCCGATCGGACGTAAGGGGAGACCCTCGCGCCCGGCAAAACAAAAGGTAACTCGCCGTCGGGTTCGGGAAGAGGACTACGACGACGATTACGATGATGACTATGAGGATGAAAAACCGATGCCGCGAAAAGGAAAAGGCAAAGGCGGTAAACCCCCTCGTCGTAAACGCGCCTGGCTATGGCTACTGATTAAGATTGGGGTCGTCTGCGCGGTGTTGATTGCCGCCTATGGCGTCTACCTCGATCAGAAAATCCGTAGCCGCATTGACGGTAAAGTCTGGGATCTGCCCGCCGCGGTCTATGGCCGGATGGTCAACCTTGAGCCGGATATGCAGATCAGCAAAAACGAAATGGTGCGTCTGCTTAACGCCACGCAGTATCGCCAGGTGAGCGCGATGACGCGCCCGGGCGAATATACGGTACAGGCCAACAGCATCGAGATGATCCGCCGTCCGTTCGATTTCCCGGACAGTAAAGAAGGACAGGTGCGCGCGCGTCTGACCTTCAACGGCGATCGCCTGGATACCATCGAGAATATGGATAATAACCGCCAGTTCGGTTTCTTCCGCCTCGATCCGCGCCTGATCACCATGCTGCAATCGGCCAACGGCGAACAGCGTCTGTTTGTTAAGCGCAACGGCTTCCCGGATCTGCTGGTCGATACCCTGCTGGCGACGGAAGACCGCCATTTCTACGAACACGACGGCATCAGCCTCTACTCGATTGGCCGCGCGGTGCTGGCGAACCTGACCGCCGGGCGTACGGTGCAGGGGGCGAGTACGCTGACCCAGCAGCTGGTGAAGAACCTGTTCCTCTCAAGCGAACGTTCCTACTGGCGTAAGGCTAACGAAGCCTATATGGCGCTGATCGTTGATGCCCGCTACAGCAAGGATCGTATCCTTGAGCTGTATATGAACGAAGTGTACCTCGGTCAGAGCGGCGATAACGAGATCCGCGGCTTCCCGCTGGCGAGCCTCTATTACTTTGGCCGTCCGGTGGAAGAGCTGAGCCTCGATCAGCAGGCGCTGCTGGTGGGGATGGTAAAAGGCGCGTCGGTCTACAACCCATGGCGTAATCCAAAACTGGCGCTGGAGCGACGCAACCTCGTGCTGCGTCTGCTGCAGCAGCAGCAGGTTATCGATCAAGAGCTGTATGACATGCTGAGCGCGCGTCCGCTGGGCGTACAGCCGCGCGGCGGGGTTATCTCTCCGCAGCCGGCGTTTATGCAGATGGTGCGCCAGGAGCTGCAGGCGAAACTGGGCGACAAAGTGAAAGATCTCTCCGGCGTGAAGATCTTCACCACCTTCGACTCAGTCGCGCAGGATGCGGCGGAAAAGGCGGCGACGGAAGGTATTCCGGCGCTGAAGAAACAGCGTAAGCTGCCGGATCTGGAAACCGCGATGGTGGTCGTCGATCGCTTCACCGGCGAGGTGCGGGCGATGGTCGGCGGGGCGGAGCCGCAGTTTGCCGGCTATAACCGCGCAATGCAGGCGCGCCGTTCAATTGGTTCACTGGCAAAACCGGCGACCTATTTGACCGCGCTAAGCCAGCCGAACCAGTATCGCCTCAATACCTGGATTGCCGATGCGCCTATCTCGATTCGCCTGTCTAATGGCCAGACGTGGTCGCCGCAGAACGACGACCGTCGCTACAGCGATAGCGGTAAGGTGATGCTGGTCGATGCGCTGACGCGTTCGATGAACGTGCCGACGGTGAACCTCGGGATGGCGCTGGGCCTGCCGGCGGTGGTCGATACCTGGACTAAACTGGGCGCGCCGAAGAATCAGCTGAACGCGGTTCCGTCGATGCTGCTGGGGGCGCTGAACCTGACGCCGATTGAAGTGGCGCAGGCGTTCCAGACCATCGCCAGCGGGGGCAACCGCGCGCCGCTGTCAGCGCTGCGTTCCGTTATCGCCGAAGATGGTACCGTGCTCTATCAGAGCTATCCGCAGGCGGAGCGCGCGGTGCCGGCCCAGGCGGCTTACATGACGCTATGGACCATGCAGCAGGTTGTGCAGCGCGGTACCGGTCGCCAGCTGGGCGCGAAGTATCCGGGCCTGCATCTGGCGGGTAAAACCGGGACCACCAACAACAACGTTGATACCTGGTTTGCCGGTATTGA
>ENA-UOZH01000200-UOZH01000200.1-food-metagenome-genome-assembly--contig:-NODE-200-length-20770-cov-6.268549_pt1 | contig 20770 bp, 20 predicted proteins | sample MGYA00249888_ERZ772728 | MGnify/ENA primary metagenome ERZ772728 (study PRJEB29005, sample SAMN08379450) | food metagenome | isolation source: cheese spiked with Escherichia coli O157 | study: EMG produced...
GCGGGGAAAGCACTGCGCGCCAGCGGTAAAGTATTTATTTAATGATATTTAATTTCGCGGCCTGAGCGCGTCGCTGCGCTGCGCGGGGTCACGGGAGTGTCGGTGGGTGGTGCGGCGCTGTTCGGGGGCATGTCGGGTTTCTGAGGTAGAGATCATTCTGCACTGACCGCTCATCTCCTTGCTCATCTGGTTCTTGGTGGGGATGTTTAAACGTCTATGTGCTTTTAAGAGCTCAGGCTACGAAGCAGGCTGATGTGCCGAACACTTTGTATCAAGATGATGATTAAAATAAGGCAAGAAAAAATTGGTTAATTCTTTATGTATTAGATTTGAAGAATTTTTGCGCCCTTAGCTCTCCTAGAGCGCACGTTATCATAAAGTGAATTTATTAATCCTCTTTGTCTTTGTCTTTAATGGTGGAGTCTATTCGTCTTCTTTCCAGAGTTTTAGTGATATTCATTACTAGTATTCCTTTATTTTGTCTTGATGATGTTTTGATGCCTATATCATTTGCTAGTTTTTTTAATTGTTCAATGGATAGATCATTTAATGTTTCATTTGGCTCACTGTCTGACTTTGAACTTTTGTTATGTATGTGTCGAAGTGAATACATATCCTTGGAGGACTTGAGGTAGTCTTCTTTTTTTAGTGTTTGTGAACTTTGTTTTTCTTTAACGATGGGGGTTGGTTTTTTTTTACGAGTATCAAGTAAATTCAGTATGTCATCAAGTGCATATTCCACGCTTTTGTTTGGGTAATGCGCCATTATCTTGGAGATATATTCAATCAAAGAAATTAACTCATGAGTTTTCATTATATATTCTCCAACTTTTCATAAAGTTCGCTAACTACTTGAGTTAGATATTCACTCTGTTTTTCTGCATTAGGTTTGGAACGAGGTAAAGAAGAGTGGCTAAATACTGTTAAATTGTTTTCGGACGCAACGGATATACCGTCCCCGGCTGTGATGTAGTTATTGAAAACCATGTTTGGATGCTGTTTTTTAACATCATTGATTGTGTCCTCATGAGTTTCTTTGGGCTTTTTATTATATTCGTCTACCATATTAAATATAATCCCAAGCATTTCGGTGTCATTAAATTCAATAGATGAGTTAGAATATTGAATCATCCCTCTAAAGTTTTTATTGAGCTTATCCATTTCAGATTTTATTAGGGAAATACCAACCGTGGAAAGAAAGTCTGGAATTGCAGGGATAAGGTACAGTTCACTTGCAAAGAAAGCATTTTGTGTGACAAGATTAATATTTGGTGGGCAATCTAGAATAATGTAATCATAATCTTCTGCAACCTGATCTATGGCTTTTTTTATTATTGCCATCTTATCGAGTTCCAATTCTGTTTCCTTTTGATGAGTTGATGCACTTTTCTTTTCTCTTGCCAACATCATATCAACAAGAACTAGTTCGTGATGAGAAGGTAGCAAATCAACGTTGATCCAGACCTGACCAGGGCTTGCAGTTATCGGTTGTTTTATTATAGCGTCGCGAGTATGGAATTGCTTTCCATCGAAATAATCATCAAAAATATTTTTTAGTGTGGGCTTTTTTTTGGTGTAAACATGTCTGACATATTTTTCCACCCCCAATGCTAAATATGATAGATTTGATTGAGGATCTAAATCAATGAGTAATACTTTTGGATGCTCGTCGGAACCGAGCATCAGCCCAACCCCAAGATGTAAAGATAATGTGGATTTTCCTACACCACCTTTCCAGTTAATCATGCTTATCACTTTTGCCATGTGGAATCCTTAATTGAGTAAATATAGTCATTATACCATTGTATCATCGAGCTTCTTTTCTCTAGATACTGTGCGTGATTGTATGTACCACGAATGCTATTTTTGTCTACATGTGCCAGTTGAATCTCTATCCATGCACTGTCGAATCCTTTCTCGTGTAATATTGTTGACATAGTGTGCCTAAACCCATGTCCAGTGAGCCTCCCGCCATAGCCAATACGCTTGATAACCTGATTTATACTCGCCTCACTCATCGGCTTGTTCGGATCGTTCCGCCCCGGAAAAACATAACGATAGTTACCCGTCATCATTTTGAGTTCATTAAGTAAATCTAACGCTTGAGTCGACAATGGCACAAGATGTGACCTGCGCATTTTCATCCTTTCAGCAGAAATTTCCCAGATAGCGTTATCTAGATCAAATTCTGACCACAATGCAGCACGTAATTCTATGGTTCTCACACCCGTAATCATGAGTAATTTCGTAGCAATCTGGACAAGCCGACTCCCTGTGTAACTGTCTAAGGCACGTAGAAAATCTGGTAGCTCATCAGCTTTTAGGAACGGGAAATGATTGGATTGATGTACTTCGAGGGCGCTCGAGAGATCTGCAGCAGGATTAAACTCAGCTCTCCCAGTAGCTATGGCATAACGAAACACTTCTGAACAACGCTGTCGCACTTTGCGCATCTTCTCTAAGGCCCCGCGTTTTTCAATTTTACGCAGCACATTAAGCAGTTCTAGCGGTTTTATTTCACCGATGGGTCTTGTCCCTACATACGGGAAAATGTCGTTCTGAAACGCTTCCATGATATCTGACGCATATCCTGCCGACCATTTTGCGGACTTCATCTGATGCCACTCTGTAGCTATCTTTTCAAACGCACTTTCGGATTCCGTTTGCAATGCGATCTTCTGCTCTTTTCGAACTTCACTCGGGTTCTTTCCTTCCGCGACCAGCTTTCGGGCATCGTCGCGACGAGAACGAGCATCGGCAAGGGTGATCGTCGGATACACACCAAGCGAGATCATTTTGGGCTTACCGGCATAGCGATAGCGGAACCGCCAGCTCTTGCTTCCATTAGGCTCTATAAGTAATGACAAGCCTTGCCCATCTCCAAGTGTATAGGCTTTAGCTTCAGGCTTAGCGCGGCGAATCTGCATATCGTTTAAAGGCATGTGTATAGGAATCCAGGACCGAACAGGAACATATACACAATCCTATACACATTCTGTATCGGATTCTACTGGATGGTTACGGACGATGATGGACTAAAAAACGTTAAAATCGTTATAAATCAGGGTGTTTATGGATGAATGCGGACGTCTGGGGAAGTTGAAATGGTGCCGATAATAGGAGTCGAACCTACGACCTTCGCATTACGAATGCGCTGCTCTACCAACTGAGCTATATCGGCCCTGCAAGACGTGCTGACGAACGTAAGCACGGGATAGAAGGTTAAAACTAAGTGGGTGATGCGTCAATGCCCTTGCGAATCAAACGGCTACTTTTGCATCACCCAATTAGCATTAAGCACGAATGGTATCGTCGCCGAAACCAATCCACTTATAGGTCGTCAGGGCTTCCAGGCCCATCGGGCCGCGCGCGTGCAGCTTCTGGGTGCTGACCGCCACTTCCGCGCCGAGGCCGAACTGGCCGCCGTCGGTAAAGCGGGTAGAGGCGTTGACGTACACCGCCGAGGAGTCCACCTCGTTGATAAAGCGGTTCGCGTTGCCCAGGGTGCGCGTCAGGATGGCGTCGGAATGCTGGGTGCCGTGCTCGCGAATATGCGCTACCGCTTCATCCTGGTCGGCCACCACCTTCACGTTCAGATCCAGCGACAGATACTCATTGTCATACTGCTCCGCTTTTACCGGCTCTACGCTGGCCGGGCCGTTTTGCAGCGCGGGCAGGGAGGCCGCATCGGCGTGCAGGCTGACGCCGCTTTCCGCCATCTGTTTGCTCAGCGCGGGCAAGAAGCGTTCGGCGATATCCTGATGCACCAGCAGCGTTTCGACCGAGTTACAGGCGCTCGGGCGCTGCACTTTGGCGTTAACGATAACCTTCAGCGCTTCGGCAACGTCGGCGGAGTGGTCAATATAGATATGGCAAACGCCGATACCGCCGGTGATCACCGGGATCGTCGACTGCTCGCGGCACAGCTTGTGCAAACCTGCGCCGCCGCGCGGGATCAGCATATCGATATACTTATCCATCTTCAGCATCTCGCCGACCAGCGCGCGATCCGGACTCTCAATCGCCTGCACGGTGGCCGCCGGTAAGCCGCACTCCTGCAGCGCCTGCTGAATCACTTTCACCGTGGCGGCGTTGGTGCGCCAGGTCTCTTTGCCGCCGCGCAGAATCGCCGCGTTGCCGGTTTTCAGGCACAAAGAGGCGACGTCGACGGTCACGTTCGGACGGGCTTCGTAAATCACGCCCACTACGCCCAGCGGCACGCGGCGTCGCTCAATGCGCAGGCCGCTGTCGAGCAGGCCGCCGTCGATCACCTGACCGACCGGGTCAGCCAGGCTGCAGACCTGACGAACATCGTTAGCAATCCCGCTCAGGCGCGCCGGGTTGAGCGCCAGGCGATCGAGCAGCGCCTCGCTTAAACCGTTGGCGCGCGCTTCCGCCAGGTCTTCAGCGTTCGCGCGCAGGATCGCGTCGGTCTGCGCTTCAAGATAGTCGGCAATCTTTTCCAGCACCTGGTTCTTTTCGCGGCTGGAAAGCTGCGCGAGTTTATACGAGGCCGCTTTGGCAGCAATGCCCATTTGTTCCAGCATTTTCAGCTCCTTAACGGATAATCATGTCGTCACGGTGGACGGCGACCGGGCCGTATTCATAGCCCAGAATGGCATCGATCTGCTGCGAGTGCTGCCCGGCGATGCGGCGCAGCGCATCGCTGTTATAGCGGCTGACGCCGTGGGCGATATCGCGGCCTTCAAGGCTGCGAATGCGGATCACTTCGCCGCGCGAGAAGTTGCCGGTGATGGTTTTAATCCCTTTCGGCAGCAGGGAGCTGCCGCGTTCGAGAATCGCCTGGGTCGCGCCGGCGTCCACGGTAATTTCGCCCGCCGGCGGCGCGCCGAAAATCCAGCGCTTACGGTTTTCCAACGGCGACTCCTGGGCGTGGAAGCGGGTGCCAACGGAAACCCCTTCCATCACGTCGCCAATCACGCCCGGACGGCTACCGGCGGCGATGATCGTGTCGATGCCCGCGCGGCAGGCGACATCGGCGGCCTGCAGCTTGGTTCCCATACCGCCGGTACCTAAACCCGATACGCTGTCGCCCGCGATCGCGCGCAGGGCGTCATCGATACCGTACACGTCTTTAATCAGCTCGGCCTGCGGGTTGTTGCGCGGGTCGGCGGTAAACAGGCCCTGCTGATCGGTCAGCAGCAGCAGTTTATCGGCGCCCGCGAGAATCGCCGCCAGTGCCGAAAGATTATCGTTATCACCGACTTTAATCTCGGCGGTGGCCACGGCGTCATTTTCATTAATCACCGGCACGATGTTGTTATCCAGCAGCGCGCGCAGGGTATCGCGGGCGTTAAGGAAACGCTCGCGGTCTTCCATATCGGCCCGGGTCAGCAGCATCTGGCCGACGTGAATGCCATAAATAGAAAACAGCTGTTCCCACAGCTGGATAAGACGGCTCTGGCCAACCGCCGCCAGCAGCTGTTTGGACGCGATGGTCGCGGGCAGTTCCGGGTAGCCGAGGTGCTCACGTCCGGCGGCGATCGCCCCGGAGGTCACTATCACAATTCGGTGGCCCATCGCGTGCAGCTGTGCGCACTGGCGCACTAATTCAACGATATGGGCGCGGTTCAGGCGGCGGGATCCGCCCGTTAAAACACTGGTGCCCAGTTTTACCACCAGCGTCTGGCTATCACTCATGATTCTCTGCCGTTCAAAAAGGAGTTTCGATATCGAGTTGATGTTGTAACAGGAGTCAGCCCGCTTGCCAACACCTGGCGTGGTGGACGAACCACTTCCTTGCGCGGATCGGGCATTCTGGCGGGGAAACGTGACACATTCATGACGGAAATAATTAAATCCCCTTTTTTATAAAAAGTTCCATGTTGTCATAAATTTTTAATATTAGAGCGTTAAAAAACCTGCAGTTTTTGACAGGGCTTCCGCCCGGAATTGATTAGCGCGTATAAATAAATCACCAGGACTAGATAATGAAAAAGAGCTCACTGGCATTAATGATGATGGGTCTTATTGCTTCTTCGGCTACCCAGGCGGCAGAAGTTTATAATAAAAACGGCAATAAACTGGACGTCTACGGCAAAGTCAAAGCGATGCACTATATGAGCGACTATGACAGCAAAGATGGCGACCAGACCTACGTTCGTTTCGGCATCAAAGGCGAAACGCAGATTAACGACGATCTGACCGGCTACGGCCGCTGGGAATCGGAGTTCTCCGGCAACAAAACCGAAAGCGACTCTTCGCAGAAAACGCGCCTGGCGTTCGCCGGGGTGAAAGTCAAAAACTACGGTTCATTTGACTACGGTCGTAACCTCGGCGCGCTGTACGACGTCGAAGCCTGGACCGATATGTTCCCGGAATTCGGCGGCGACTCTTCCGCGCAGACCGATAACTTTATGACCAAACGCGCCAGCGGCCTGGCAACCTACCGCAATACCGACTTCTTCGGCGTGGTGGATGGCCTGGATCTGACTCTGCAGTACCAGGGCAAAAACGAAGGCCGTGAAGCTAAAAAACAGAACGGCGACGGCTTTGGCACCGCGTTAAGCTATGACTTCGGCGGCAGCGATTTCGCCGTCAGCGCGGCCTACACCAGCTCCGACCGTACGAACGATCAGAACCTGCTGGCCCGCGGTACGGGTAAAAAAGCGGAAGCCTGGGCGACCGGCCTGAAATATGACGCCAACAATATCTACCTGGCGACCATGTACTCCGAAACCCGCAAAATGACGCCAATCAGCGGCGGTTTTGCCAATAAAGCGCAGAACTTTGAAGCCGTGGCGCAGTACCAGTTCGACTTCGGCCTGCGTCCGTCCCTGGGCTACGTGCTGTCAAAAGGCAAGGATATCGAGGGCGTGGGAAGCGAAGACCTGGTCAACTACATTGATGTTGGCGTGACCTATTACTTCAACAAAAACATGAACGCCTTTGTTGATTATAAAATCAACCAGCTGAAGAGCGATAATAAGCTCGGGATCAACGATGACGATATCGTCGCTGTCGGTATGACCTACCAGTTCTAAGTCTTCTCGACAATAAAGCCGCCGTGGTAACAGGGCGGCTTTATTATTTGTGATTAACGGTTTTTCGCCAGATGCAGATTATCGTTATTCATCGTTATCTGGGCGTTATATTCCTTCGGCAGACGGCGCGCCTGGTAGAATACCGATTGCCAGTACGGATTATCCAGCGAAGAGCGCATCACGCCCTGGCTGGTGGAGGCGTGAAGGAAATTACGGTCGGTATCATAGAAGCCGACGTGCATGCCGCCTTTAATACGGAAGAAAACTAAATCCCCCGGCCGCAGCTGGCGCGGGCTTACGCGCTCGCCCATGTGCAGCAGTTCGCGAGTGGTGATGCGCTCCATCGGCAAGTTGAAGCGATCTTTGAGCGTACGCCAGACAAACCCGGAGCAGTCGACGCCGCTTTGCTCCGTCCCGCCCCATTCGTAGGGCGTTCCCTCCCAGGTATGCATCTGATCGTGCAGCGCGGCGATCACCGGGATCAGATCGTCAGAACCTCCGTCAATGGTCGAGTGGCTACTCTGGGCGGCGGTTTTATGCGGTTTTGATGAGGATGAACATCCTGCCAAAAGCAAAAAAGGAACAAATAGTAGCGCGTGAAAGAGTCTGGGCTTCATATCATTGTTTTTCGTCACTGAAAACGGGCCGTGATATTTTATAGCCGATTCGCTACGGCCTCAGAATGACCAAACGCAAAATTTACGAAACCTTACGTAAATAATATAGGCCGGTTCGCGCAGTGATAATTAACGCTGATTATTTATGGCAAAAAACGAACCTGTCATATTAATAATTTTTTTCTTCGTGAAACAATATTTCACAACTATCCGAATGCTGGACGCCTACTCGGCTTCCGTACTGGGTGAAAAATCCTCATCATCCCGGCATTGCGCCGCCTGGCTGCGCTCCAGTACTTTTGTAGCCTAAAAGAGAGAGTGGGGCGGCCAATGCATCTGGATTTTCGCCAACTGCGCAACTTTGTGGCGCTAGTTGAATACGGCAGTTTTAATCGCGCGGCGGAGGCGGTGTGCCTGTCGCAGTCGGCCTTCAGCCGCAGCATTCAGGCGCTGGAGCAGAGCGTCGGCCATCCTTTATTCGACCGCCAGAGTAAGCTACCGACGCTCACCCTGCACGGGCAAAAGCTGCTGCCCTACGCCCGCCGCTTTCAGGAGCTGAACGTGGAGCTCAGCAGCCAGCTGCGCGAAGCGGACGATGCGCAAAACGGCGAGGTCGCCTTTGGCTGCGGCCCGGCCCCTGCCGCGAGGCTGATTCCGGCCGCCGTCGGCGGGTTTCATCGCCTTTTACCGCAGGCGAGGGTGCGCTTTCAGATTGATAACTGGCTGGCGCTGCATCAGGCGCTGAACTCCCAGCTTTACCCTTTTGTGGTCGCCGACAGCTGGCAGGCCGAGCTCGACCCGCAGCTGCGCGTTCAGCCGCTCAGCCCGCAGCGCTGCTTTTTCGTCTGCCATGCCGACCATCCGCTGGCCAAACAGGGGCCGGTCTCTATCCAGGCGATGCTGCGCTACCCCTTTGCGGCACCTTATTTGCCGCCGGGCGTGCGCAAGGTGCTGGCGACACTCAGCCAGCAGCAGGACTTTACCCCGGCGATTCAGTGCGACCATATCTACGCGCTGCTTGCCACCCTCGCGCAGACCAACGCGATTAGCTTCGCCAGCGAGGACGGCTTCGCGCTGTGCCAGCACAGCCATCGGCTGGTTAAGCTGGAGCTCAGCGATCTGCCTGAGGAGTGGCGGCTGATGCAGACCCGGTTTGCCATTATCTCTCCGGTTCACGCGGCGCAGCCGCCGCTGGTGGAGAAGCTGATTGAGATTATCCTTCATACCGATCGTCAGCATCAGCTGCAGCTGCTGGCGCAGGAGGAGGGAGGTTAACCGGCGTCTTTCGCCAGGCCTTTGGCGTCGTACTGTGGCCAGCGGTTTTCCAGCCGCAGGGATTTCAGCGCCTGCTCGACAAACTGGCCGTCCACCCACTGGCTGACGTCAAAAGCGCTGCGGATCAGGCGTCCTGATTTCGCCTGATCGACGCTGCTGCTAAAGCTGTCGGTCAGGAACGGGTCGATACGCGGCGAGGTGGTAAAGTTCAGATCCTGCGGCTGCAGCTCTTCGAGAAACAGCGCCTGCGGGATCTGGCTCTGCTGCGCCATCTCGGCGGACCAGGCGTCGCGATTAGCCGGGTCGTTGATTTCCGCGGCGTTCTTCACCAGCACGTTAATAATCTGCTGGGTCGCCTGCGGCCAGGCGTCAATAAACGTCTGCGTGCCGAGGAATCCCGCCTGAGTCGTGTTCTGACGGCCGGAATCGCCGCTTTTGACGACCACATCAATCTTATCGCCGCGCAGCGCCAGCAGCGAAACGCCGCCCCACACCGCATCGACGCGACCGGCCGCCAGCGCCGCTTTGCCGGCATTCCAGTCAAGATTGATCACCTGCAGGCTGCGCTCATTGAGGCCAGCGCTTTGCAGCGCACGGTCAAAGGCCAGCTGGTCCGCCGTACCGCGATAAACCGCCACTCGTTAACCTTGCAGATCGGTCAGGGTTTTAATCCCCGAGGCTTTGGTCACCGCCAGATAAGATTCCGAACCGCGGCTGCCCAGCAGCAGGCGCGTCGGCAGGCCATTGGCCTTACCGATAATCGCCGCCAGATCGCCGAGATAGACAAAATCCAGCTGGCGGTTGGCTAACGCTTCATTGACCGCCGGACCGGCACCTTTGAAAAACTGCCACTGTACTTCCACGCCCTGCGGTTTAAACACCTCTTCCAGCTGATGGCGGATAAACGCCATGCCGACCGGCCCCTCAATAAAGGGTTTACTGCCCGCGCTCTGGTCCGGCACGCCGATGCGGATAGTGCGCAGCGCTTCGGCCTGGGCGCTTGCCGCCAGGCCAATGACCGCCACCAGCGCCAGCAAGGTGCGGCTAAAAAATGCTTTCATCATAACGTGTTGCTCCCTTGAGTTTTTTCTCACCCTAAAGAGCCCACGGGCCGCGTGTTAAATGCTTTTATTCGCCAAGCTTGGGTGAAAAAAAGCTAAATCAGACGCCGCGCGCCCGGCAGGCTGAAATGCATTCGATGCATCGGGATTATTCGCCTTACGCAATGGCGGCGAAGGGGAAGTCACGTTTTGATAGCGACATAACTTGCCGAAAAGTGGACCGATATGTCGCAGATGATCTTAAGAACCGATGCCCCAGCCAGGCCGGGCTTCAGGCTTAACGGCTGGCCGTGGCTGCTGCCGGCGTTACTGCTGCTGCTGTGGTACGTCGCCGCTCGCGAAGGATGGATGCCGGAGCAAATTTTGCCCGCGCCGTCGGTGGTTGCCGATACCGTGCTATCGCTGCTGAGCGGCGACCTGCTGGCGCAGTGGGGATTCAGCCTTCAGCATCTGGCGCTTGGCCTGCTGCTGGGGGCCACTGCCGGCACGCTGCTCGGCGCGCTGTTCGGCCTGGTCCCGGCCGCCGCGCAGCGCGTGGAGCCGCTGTTCTACGCCCTGGCGCAAATCCCGACGCTCGGCTGGATCCCGCTGTTTATGGTGCTGTTCGGCATTGATAACGGCCTCAAGCTGGCGGTTATCGTCAAAACCACCGTGGTGCCGATGACCATTAATACGCAGCAGGCGGTGGCCGGCGTGCCGCTGACCCTGAGCGAAGCCGCAAGGGTGATGAACTTTTCCCGCTGGCAGCGGCTGCGCTGGCTGGTGATCCCGGCCAGCCTGCCGGGCTGGTTTACCGGCCTGCGTCTGGCGCTGTCCCAGGCCTGGGTATCGCTTATCGTTGTCGAACTGCTGGCTTCTTCGGAAGGCATTGGCTACCTGATGGTCTGGGGCCGTCAGCTGTTTCAGTTGGATATCGTCTTCGTCACCATTGCGGTGGTTGGCCTGAGCGGCATGCTGATGGAGTGGGCGGCGAACCGCGCCTGTGCCCGTCTGGTGTTCTGGCCGCAGCCAGCCGCCGGACGCCTGGCGTGGAAACCGCAGGCCAGCTGGCGGGCGCTGCAGCTGCCGCTGGTGCTGCTGGCGCTGTGGCAGTTGGCAAGCCAGTGGGGCTGGATCGATGGCGCGTTGTTCTCTTCGCCGCTGGCGGTGGCGACGCGCTTTATGCAGGGCGCCCTGAGCGGAGAGCTGACCGCGGCGATGCTGGCAAGCCTCGGGCGGGCCTTTGTCGGCGGCGTGCTGGGGATTGCGGGGGGCCTGCTCTGCGGACTGCTGCTGGCGCTGCGCCCGCGCGCCGGGCAAATCTTCACCCCTACGCTCAACGTGCTGCGCCATATCGCCCTGTTTGCCTGGCTGCCGCTGCTGACCGCATGGGTGGGCAACGATAACGGCGGCAAAATCGTTTTTATCGCGCTGGCGTCGTTCTTTCCGATGTTTTTTAGCACCCGGCAGGCCGTGCTCCAGCGCAACCCGCAGCTCGATGAGGTCGCCAGAGTGCTGCGGTTAGGTGAAGTAGCGCGCCTGCGCAGAGTCATTCTTCCCGGCGCGGCGCCGGGGATCTTCGCCGGTCTGCGGCTGGCGCTGATTTACGCCTGGCTTGGCAATATCGGCGCGGAATATTTCATGTCCTCCGGCGTTGGCATCGGCAGCCTGATGATCAATGCCCAGCAGCTGCTGGATATGCCCACCATTCTTTGCGGCATGGTGCTGGTCGGTATCACCGGCGCGGCGCTGGATAAAGCCGGACGTTTACTGGAAATGCGCGTCACCCGCTGGCGCCAACAGGAGAAGCTATGACCTCTTCGACTCTGGTCTCTTTTCGCCACGTGCGTAAATCCTGGCAACAGGTAACGGCGCTACAGAATTTCAGCCTGGATATCGCCGCCGGTGAACTGGTGGCGCTGGTGGGCAGCAGCGGCTGCGGTAAATCGACGCTGCTGCGGATGCTGGTGGGCCTGGAGTCAGCGACCCAGGGGGAGATTCGCATCAACGGCGAGCCGGTCACCGGCGTGGGCAAAGAGCGCGGCATTGTGTTTCAGGAGCCGCGGCTGTTTCCGTGGCTTAACGTGCTCGACAACGTGATGCTCGATCTGGCGGATGAAAAGCTCAGCCGGGCGGCGAAGCGCCAGCGGGCGCTGGAAATGCTGGAACGCGTGCAGCTCAGCGAATTCGCCAACGCGCTACCCGCGCAGCTCTCCGGCGGCATGGCCCAGCGGGTGGCCATTGCCCGCGGCCTGGTGGCCCGTCCGCAGATCCTGATGCTCGATGAGCCTTTCGGCGCGCTGGATGCCCTGACGCGTCACACCCTGCAGCAGGAACTTTTACAGATCCACCAGCGCGCGGGAACCACCACGCTGCTGGTGACGCACGATGTGGAAGAGGCCGTCGCTCTGGCCGACCGGGTCGTTGTGCTCTCGCCGCGTCCGGGGCGGATACGGGAAGTGGTGAGCCTGGCGCTGCCCCATCCGCGCCAGCGCGATGATGCTTCGTTTAGCGCCGCCTGCCGCCAGATTCGTAACCTGATTACCACTGCCTGATTCTTTTATTTAAGGAGCAATATATGGGACATCCTTCCGTCTATCCGACCGGCGCCACCCTCTACGATCCGCCGCGCGCCTGGAGCGGCTACACCCTTTTCCAGGCCACCGAACACGGCGCGGTGCTGGTGGATATGAACGGCCGCGTGGTGCGCGAATGGCCTGAACTGCACGGCTTTCCCAATAAAATCCTGCCCGGCGGCACAATCCTTGGCCATAGCGGCGAGCGCGACCCGCGCTACGGCATGCAGGATATGCTCGATCTGATCCAGGTGGACTGGGAAGGCAACGTCACCTGGAAATTCGATCGCTATGAGCAGGTGAGCGATCCGGGCAATGAAACGCGCTGGATGGCGCGCGCGCATCATGACTATCAGCGTGCGGGCAACCCGGTGGGCTACTACGCGCCGGGGCTAGAGCCGCAGGTGGATGGCGGCAATACCCTGATCCTCGCCCACACCAATCTGGTCAATGAAGCGATCTCCGACAAGCTGCTGCTGGATGACACCATTATTGAAGTTGACTGGCAGGGCAACGTGGTGTGGGAGTGGCGCTGCAGCGACCATTTTCACGAACTAGGCTTTGACGATGCGGCGCGCACCGCGCTGTACAACAACCCGAACATGCGCGCCAGCGGCGGCGGAATGGGCGACTGGATGCATATCAACTCGATGTCGGCGCTGGGGCCGAATAAGTGGTATGACGCCGGCGATGAACGTTTTCATCCCGACAATATTATCTGGGACGCCCGTGAATCCAACGTTATCGCCATTATCGACAAACAGAGCGGCAAGATCGTCTGGCAACTGGGCCCGGACTACAGCAAGCCGGAGCTGAAGCACATCGGCTGGATCATCGGCCAGCACCATGCGCATATGATCCCGCAGGGGCTGCCGGGCGCGGGCAATATCCTGATTTTCGATAACGGCGGCTGGGCGGGATACGGCGCGCCGAATCCGGCGTCGACGGACGGGGTGAAAAACGCCTGGCGCGATTACTCCCGGATCCTGGAGATCAACCCGCTGACCCTCGATATCGAATGGCGCTACTCGCCCTATGAAGCGGATCTACCGCAGCCGACCGATTCGTACCGCTTTTACAGTCCGTACATCAGCAACATGCAGCGCCTGGAAAACGGCAATACCCTGATTAACGAAGGATCGAACGGGCGCATTTTTGAAGTGACCCGCGACCACGAAATTGTCTGGGAATATATTTCGCCGTTCTGGGGTAAGACGCTGAACAACAATATGGTCTATCGCGCCTACCGCATTCCCTACGGCTGGATCCCGCAGCTGGCGCAGCCGCAGGAGACGCCGATTGCGGCGGTCGATGTACGAACCCTGCGCCAGCCCGGCGCGGCGGCAGCGGGACCGGCGCAAAGCGTGGTCCGGGTGGCGGGCGTGCAGCCGTACAGTAAAAGCGCCGATGCGCTGTGCGTGGCAACCGATAACGATACCCTGCGCCGCAGTCCGAAGCTGTTCCGCGTCGCGGAAAGCGCGTTCACGCCGATCGGCGCGGCGAGCGAACTGGAGAGCGAACGGCCGGTGCTGCTGTTCGTTGGCGCTGAACGCTGCGTGCACTGCCGCAAGCTCTGGCAGCTGCTGGCGCAGGGAAAACTCAGCTCGCGAATTGCTCAACTGGATACGCGCTATCTGGATGCCGACCGGCATCAGGCGCTGGCGAGCGACCTCGGCGTGCGCGGCCTGCCGACGCTGCTGCTGATTAAACCGGGGCAGCTAGCATTGCGCGCGCCTGCGCAGCTCTCGCTGGACACGCTGTTTGACTGGCTGAATCGCGCAGCCGGATAATCCGCGACTACGGCGGACTGGCGTGTGCCGGTCCGCCGTTGATCTGACGGATAAACGCCATCGGCGAATAGCCCATCGCTTTGCGGAACATCGCGGTAAAGGCGGCCGGATACTCATAGCCCAGACTTAGCGCGACTTCGGTAACCGAACTCCCTTCACGCAGCGCCGTCATGGCGTACATCAGGCATGCCTGCTGGCGCCAGTCGCAAAACGCCATCCCGGTCTCGCGGCGAAATAGCCGATTAAACGTGCGTACGCTTTTACTCAGCTTTTGCGCCCACTGCTGCGGCGTACTGCGGATGCTCGGCTGGCGCTGAAAATCGGCGCATAGCGCGGCGAGGCGGCTATTCTGCGGAAGCGGCGTAAACATCGGCAGCGGCGCGGCAGCGCGCAGTTCATGGAGCAGCAGCGTAATCAGGGCGGCATCGCGCCCGCTCTCTTCATACAGCAGCGGTAGCCGACAGGCGGCCAGCAGCAGCTGATGGATCAGCGGGGAGACCTGTAAGACCTCGCAGCGCTCGCTTTCCCGCGGGGCGTCCCGCGCGTCAATATACAGGCTGTGGGTGCTGACGCCGGGCATCCAGACGCGATGCGGTTTCGTCGCCGGGATCCAGACTCCGCTGAACGGCGGCACCAGCCACTGGCCGTCATCGGTTTCGACCTTCATTAATCCGTGCATGGCGTACAGAAACTGCGCCCGGCGGTGGCTGTGGCGCTCCAGCAGCGTATTGGGCGGATAGTCGCTACCCAGCGCCAGTACCGGGCGAGGAAGATGGTCGACGTCATTAATCGCAACGTTGCGCATAAGTGTAGCCCTGGCTGAAATTCGTAATAGATTGGCTTTAAAGCGTAAGCCGGCCATCGGCTTATTCTATATCGTTACCTCCTTTTGTAGAGGCGTTCCAATGAGCGACTGGCTTTTTCTGTGCGGCATACTTTCCGGCATCACGACCTGGCTCTTTGGCTTCGGCGGCGGTTTCGTTACCGTCCCGCTGCTCTATTTACTGGCAACCGGCGGGTGGGGGGCGCAAAGCGCCGTCGGGCAGCAGGCGATGCAGATCGCCGTCGCCACCTCGGCGCTGGTTATGTTCTGTTCAGCGCTGCTGGCGACCTGGCGGCACGCGCGTACCGGCACCCTGAGCTGGCGCCGCTTATGGGCTATGCTCACCGGTATTGCCGTTGGCGGTATCGCCGGCGCGCTGCTGGCGCTTCAGGTGAGCGGCGAGTGGATCCGCTGGCTGTTCGTTATCTACCTGCTGGCGACCATTATCGATTGCTACCTTCGCGCCGGATTTATGACGCCGCCGTCCAGCCGGGTGGTGCCGACGGCGCCCCATGAGCTGACGGTAGGGGGCGTCATTGGCCTGATCGCCTCTTTTCTCGGCGTCGGAGGAAGCGTGATGACGGTTCCTCTGATGCGCCGTCGCGGCGTGCTGATGTCTGAAGCCGCGGCGATGGCCAACCTCCTGACGCTGCCGCTGGCGGCAACGGCGACGCTCACCTGGCTGGTAATGGCGTGGCTGTCGCCGGTGGCGCTGCCGGCTGGGTTTGTCGGCAATATCTGGCTGTCGGCGGCGGCGCAGCTGGTGGCGGGAAGCTGGCGGGGATTAAAAGTCGGCTCGCGCAGGCTGGCGAGTGTACGGGATCGCTGGCATGTGGGGATTTGTCCGCGATTGGTGATGGCCGGCGTGGTGGTGATGAGCGTGTGGGGGTGAAAAGGGAAGCTGCTTCCCGGAGGCGGTGCTGCGCACCTGTCCGGGCTACCGTTCGGCAAATGGCGGTAGAGCTATAGTCCGGATAAGCGCAGCGCGACCCGGGAAAAAGCCTTACTGATGCGTGAATCTCGGACGTTTTGTCCGGGTCATTCTGCTGTCATTTTTCTTGCGCATGCTCTCGCGAGGCGCCGTGGCCGATAAGGGAAAATAAACGATGGGTAAAACGCTGACCATTTTCGATCTGGATAATACGTTAATTAAGGGAGACAGCAGTACGCTGTGGAGCCGCTTTATGGTGCGCGAGGGCTGGGTAAACGATCCCGATTACCTGGCGCGGGAAGCGCGGCTGATGGAGGACTACGACCGCGGCGAAATGAATATCGCCGATTACGTGGCCCTGATCCAGGCGCCGCTGATTGGCGTGGCAAAGCGGGATGTGGACGCGCTGCTGGCGCGCTGCGTACGCGAAGAGGTTATGCCGCGTGTGTATCCGCAGGCGTGGGATTTGATTCGGACTTTACAGGCGAAAGGCGAGCAGATGCTGGTGATCTCGGCGTCGGTCAGCCTGCTGGTACAGGCAGTTGCGGCGGAGCTGGGCATCGAGCAGGCGCTGGGCATTGACGTCGTGATGGCCGACGGCGGCTATAGCGGCGTGATTGCCGGTACGCCGAGCTATCAGCAGGGGAAAGTCGTGCGCCTTGAGCTGTGGCTGGCGGCCCATCCCGACTATTCGGGTGAGATAACCTTCTACACCGATTCGATTAACGATCTGCCGCTGTGCCTGCGCGCCGATCGCGTACGGCTGGTCAATCCCTGCCCGCAGCTGGCGGCGGCGAACGCGCAGCACCGGTGGCCGGTGCTGGCGTGGCGGCTGTGATTTTCCCCCGGGTGGCGGCGTAAATGCCTTACCCGGGCTACTTTTTCGTGCAGTTTGGGTAGCCTGGACAGGCGCAATGCGCCGCCTCCGGGAATGTCGCGATATCAGGCCCCCCGGGGAAGCGCAGCGCGACCCGGGAAAAAACTAATCAGCTTTAAACAGCGGCACCGCGCTGCCGCCGATATAGCGGCGGCGCAGCCAGGCGGACAGCGTATCCATCGCCATCACCACCGCCACCAGCAGCAGGGTAATAAACATCACCACGTCCCAGTTCCACAGGCGCATATTTTCCGCATAAATCAGGCCGATGCCCCCCGCGCCGACAAAACCGAGTACCGCAGCGGAACGGGTATTCGATTCAATCTGATACAGGCTGAGCGCCAGAAACGTCGGAAAGGACTGGGTAAAAATGCTGAAGCGATGTTTCTGCAAACCGTTCGCCCCCACCGCCGTCAGGCCGCGTCCCGGCGAACGGTCAACCGCCTCATGCCCCTCGGCATACAGACGGCCCAGCAGCCCGGTATCCTGCATGATAATCGCCAGCACCCCGGCCAGCGGCCCGAGCCCAACGGCGCGGACAAAAATCAGCCCCCAGATAGCCATATCGATGCCGCGCAGCACGTCGAACAGGCGGCGCATCAGCAGGGCGATGAGCCCCGGAACAACGCCGCGCATAATGTTGCGCGCCGCGAGAAACGAGAGCAGCAGGGCGATGACCGTTGCGGTAAGCGTCCCGGCGAAAACAATCGCCAGGGTAATGGCGATTTGCGTGAAGTAATAGCGAAACGGCCAGTTGAAAAAGTCGTGCCAGACGAACATCCGCAGTAGATAGCGGCTGATTTGCTGCAGCCCGGCGGCGAGCTGCCCGCCGCTGATGCCGAACTGCATAAAGAACCAGACATAATAGAGCACGCTGGCCAGCGCCAGCAGGCCGACATAGCGCAGATAGCGCCCCTGGGCCTGATATAAATGCCGATGCTGGCGGCGGCTGGCGGCGATATCCGGTTGTTTTTGCCACTGATTCATTTTTTTCCCTCCAGAACCCACTGCCGCAGGCGGCCGGACAGCATATCCAGCAGCGATACCACGATAATAATCAGCAGCAGCGTGATGCTGACCTGATCGTAACGATCCAGTTTGATGTTGGTCATCAGCTCCTGGCCGATGCCGCCCGCGCCCACCAGCCCGAGGATCGTTGAGGAGCGGAAGTTAATTTCGAGCCGCATAAAGCCGTAGGAGAGAAAAATAGGTTTCACCTGCGGCCACAGGGCAAAGCGAATACGCTGCAGATGCGACGCGCCGCAGGCGGCCAGGCCGCGCACCGGTTTATCCTGGGCGCTCTCCACCGCTTCATAGAACAGCTTGGTCAGGCTGCCGATGGTGTGCAGCATCAATGCCAGAAAGCCCGGTATCGCCCCGATACCAAAAGCCATCACGAAAATGACCGCCCACGCCAGCTCCGGCATGGTGCGCAGAAAAGCCACCAGCACGCGGACGGCAACCCGCAGCGGGGCAGGGGACCAGGCGTTGCTGGCGGCAACGAACCCCAGCAGGGTGGCTATCGCCACCGCCACCAGCGTGGACGCCAGCGCCAGCTGCAGCGTCTCCCAGATCAGCGGCAGCTGTATCGGCAGACGATAGCCCCAGTAAGCCAGCGAACCTTTGGTATGCGAATCGGCAAACAGGTCGGCGACGCGCAGCGTCGGCAGCGTCTCAAACATGTAGTCGAAAAAGTTGGGCAGCGAGTGCCAGATAGTAAAGAGATTAAACTCGGCCATGCTGCCGGCGGCAAAATAGAGCGCCAGCAGCAGCAGGGATCCGCTCAAGGTATCGCGCTTTTGTCGCGAGCGGACCTGCTGGTAATAGCGTTCGAATTCGGTATGGGTGTTATTCATGCGTCGCGGTGTCTTCAACGAGTCGCCGCTGCCCGCGATAGCCCGCGGGCGGCGGCGTCAGGGGCGGGATTAACGCGCGCTAACCAGCTCGCGTTTCATATCGATGATCTGCTGAAAATCAGCCACGCTGCCCGGGCCGATATGCTGAGTACCGCCCATCGCCTTGATAAAGCAGGCGTGATCGTCAGTATCGAGCTTTTTAATCGCGGTAACGACTTTGGCCTTAAAGTCCGCCGGCAGGGCATTGCTGACGAGGATCGGACCGTTCGGGATCAGCGGCGATTGCCAGATAATGCGAATTTGCTTCATCAAATCCGGGTGATCCATGCGAATCAGGCGGTTAAAGGCGCCGACGCTGTAGCCGCTGTTATAGTCGCCGACCATGGAGGTCCAGGTCACCGCGCCGGCAAACTGGCCGTTCAGCACCCCCAGAATGTCCTGCTCGTGGCCGCCGGAGAAGGTCACGCTGGATGTGGGCGATATCTCTTCATTTATGAACAGCGAAAGCAGCACGCTGAGTAAAGAGATCAAGAACACGACCGACAGCGGTCGCTTAATTAACATCCATATGGAACGCCTCTCTTCGCCGCTGGATGGCGGCAAGGTCATCCCGATGGATAAGCAGGACGAGATTTTACTGACCCCGGCCAGTCTGCTGCTGCCCGCGAAAGCCAGCGACGTGATCCGCTTTTTCTACAAAGGCCCGGCGGACGATAAAGAGCGCTATTACCGTATCGTCTGGTTCGATCAGGCGCTCAGCGATGCCCAGCGCAATGGCTCGACCCGCAGCGCGGTCGCCACGGCCTCGGCACGCATCGGCACTATCCTGGTGGTGGCGCCAAGAAAAGCAAACTTCCGCTATCAGTACGCCAACGGCACGCTGGTCAATACCGGTAACGCGACGTTGCGCATTCTTGCCTACGGCCCGTGTCTGAAGCCGGCTGACGGTAAAGAGTGCAAGGAAAATTACTTCCTGATGCCGGGTAAAGAGCGTCGCTTCACGCGCGTGAACGTTGCGGACAAAAAAGGACGGGTCGCGCTCTGGCAGGGCGAGCAGTTTGTTCCCGTGAAATAGACATTTCTTATGACGGATCAACATTATGGCTCAACCAGGGATCGCTCCAGGATTAAAAACACTCTTTGCCTCCGGCATGGTCATTTTGCTGGTTCCATTTAGCGTCACTGCCGCCTCCGACAAAGTACAGCAAATCGGCGGCGTGATTATCCCCCAGGCCTTCAGCCAGGCGCTGCAGGACGGAATGAGCATTCCTCTGTTTATTCACCTTAAAGGCAGCACCGGTACCCAGGACGATCAGCGGATCGGCAATGCCTTTATCTGGCTGGATAACGGCGTGTTGCGCGTACGGCAAATTCAGCTGGAAGAAAACGATAATAACGCCACCGTCAGCGAACAGACCCGCAAACAGCTCACCGCGCTGGCCAATGAAGCTTTCAGCAAAGAACTCAATATTAGCCTCACAGATGATGCGCAGCTACAGCTCAGCCTGCGCCAGCTGCTGCTGCAGCTGGTGGTGAAGAAGGAGGCGCTGGGTACGGTGCTGCGTTCGCGCAGCGAAGATATCGGCCAGTCCAGCGTCAACACCCTCAGCAGCACCCTGAACTATAACCTCGGGGTCTATAACAACCAGATGCGCAACGGCGGCAATAATACCTCCAGCTATCTGTCGTTGAACAACGTCACCGCGCTGCGCGAGCACCACCTGGTGCTCGACGGCTCGCTGTACGGTATTGGCTCCGGCAATCAGGACAGCGAAGTCTATAAAGCGATGTATGAGCGCGACTTTGCCGGTCACCGTTTTGCGGGCGGGATGCTGGATACCTGGAATCTACAGTCCCTTGGCCCGATGACCGCCGTTTCGGCGGGGAAGATCTACGGCGCTTCCTGGGGCAACCAGGCCAGTTCGACGGTAAACAAAAACCGCCAGACGCCCCCCCCGGGCAGCCCCAAATACCCCCCCCC
>ENA-UOZH01000220-UOZH01000220.1-food-metagenome-genome-assembly--contig:-NODE-220-length-19885-cov-4.801967_pt1 | contig 19885 bp, 16 predicted proteins | sample MGYA00249888_ERZ772728 | MGnify/ENA primary metagenome ERZ772728 (study PRJEB29005, sample SAMN08379450) | food metagenome | isolation source: cheese spiked with Escherichia coli O157 | study: EMG produced...
GGCAGCTGGTCTCTGCCCGCATGATGACCCGGTACGAGAATAACTATCATTTTGGGGGGAATCTGTAATGCTTGAGATATATGCCATTGCTGGCGGCGACTGGTTACGGGGCAACCTGAACGCGATTGCGGCGTTTATGGGGACCAGCACATGGTCGACTATAGAAAAGATGTGTATCGCCATCTCGGTACTCATTGTGGCGGGGAACTGGGTAAAAAAACACAACGTAATGGACCTTATTGGCTGGGTCTTTTCCCTCACCCTGGTCTCTATGCTGGTTGTCATTCGTACCCCTGTGCAGATCATCGATTACAGTAACGTTGCGCAGGTCTATGAAGTCGATAATGTTCCTATTGGTCTTGCCATTCCTGCGTCGCTGACAACACGGGTAGGAAACGCGCTTATCCAGAGTTATGAGATGGTCTTCGCGCTGCCGGACAGCGTCACGTACAGTAAAACGGGGATGTTATTTGGCAGTAATCTGGTCGCGAAAAGTACGGATTTTTTGTCACAAAATCCTCAGATTACGACGCTGTTTTCCGATTACGTACAAAACTGTGTGATGGGCGATATTTTCCTCAATCATAAGTACTCTTTTGAAGAATTACTGAATTCACCTGATCCGTATACCCTGATTTTTGCAAACCCAAGCCCACTGCGTGGCGTGTTTGATAAAAACAACCAGTTCCAGACATGCGAAGAGGCCTCACGGGATCTGAAATCGGCTCTTGCGCTTGATACTCAGACAGGCGGGAAAACCTGGAACTACTATGTTCGTCAGCTGTTTGGCGGCAAACCTAATCCCGATCTGCTTTTCAGCCAGATGATTGGCGACAGCTACAATTACTTCTACAGCTCGGGACAGAGCGCCGGGCAGATTATCCGCCAGAACGTCACGATGAACGCCCTGCGCAGTGGGATCCAGAGTTATGCGGCCCGCAGCGGGGACACCGCCAGTCTGGTCAATATGGCTAACACATCATCCCTTGAAAAGCAGCGGCTGGCACAGGCCACAATGGGGCACCAGGCGCTTCGCGCACTTCCACTGATGCAGACCGTCATTATGGGTTTAATGATTGGGATGTTCCCGATCATGGTGATGGCTGCCATGTTTAACATGATGACGCTGCAGGTGCTTAAAGGGTATGTGTTTGCGCTTATCTGGCTGCAGACGTGGCCATTACTGTTCGCCATCCTGAACAGCGCGATGGCCTACTATGCGAAGCAAAATGGCGTGCCGGTTGTTCTCTCTGAGTTGTCGCAGGTTCAGCTCAAAAACTCGGATATTGCGACCACCGCGGGTTATATTGCCGTGATGATACCGCCCTTGTCGTGGGGGATCGTGAAGAGCATGGGGGCCGCTTTCTCCAGTGCCTACAGCCATTTTTCTTCTTCGGGGCTCAGTGCAACATCGCAGGCGGCCTCCGGCGTGGTGGACGGGAATTACTCTTTCGCCAACATGCAGATGGAGAACGTCAGCCGCTACAGCTGGGGTACCAACAGTACAACCAGTTTCGGACAGATGTCGCGGCAGCTGGCGAATGGGGGTATGAGCACGCAGACGCGGGATGGATCGATGGTCTGGGACAGTGGTGGTGCAATGTCAAAACTGCCGGTGGATATCAACGTCGGTCGTCAGATAGCCAGTGCGCAGCAACAGATGGCCCGTGAGGCTGATGTCCAGGCCGAAAGCGCGCTGCATGGCTATAACAGCAGCGTGACAAGTGCCTGGAATAGTCTGCAGCAATTTGGCACCAATAAAGGGAACAGCACATCAACAACGACTGGGGCCGATACTACCGAGTCTTCGCAGGATTCGATGGCCAGAAGCAAGATGTGGAATGCGGTTGTTGCTAATGCGAAAGCCAACAACATCAGTAATGAGGAGTCTTTCCAGCAGTTGATGGATGATTCATCGAAAAGAACTCAATCATTTGATGCACATGTATCTGGTAAATGGAGTTCTGGGGATCAGCTGTTTGGCAAGTTAGGAAAGTGGGGCAGTGGTTTTTCTGCTGAAGTTGGTGGTAAAGGAAGTGCAGGCTGGGGACACAGCTCAGGTAATACAGATAACGTTGGAACTTCCGGTAGGGAATCGAATGACAGCCGACATGATACCAGCAGTCAGGCGGCCAAAGACTTTAAGGAAGCATCCGATTACTTTACCAGCCGCAAAACCACCACATCGGGCAATATTACCGATAATAATGCCAGCTCGCGTGTTGACCAGTTTGCCGCGTCACTCTCCAGTGCCAAAAACAGCTATGACCAGTATACAAGCAGCCGGACACGCAGCCATGAGTACAGTGAGATGGCATCACGCACAGAGAGCATGACTGGCCAGATGAACGAAAACCTGACTCAGCAGTTTGCGAACTTTGTTCAGCATCGTGCTCCACAGGATGCCGAAGCCATTCTGACCAATACCAGTTCTCCTGAAATTGCGGCGCAGCGTGAAGCCCTGGCGCGTGAATTCGTCAAAGAGCAGGTAGAACCCAGGGTTGATGCTGCGTATCAACAGGGGCGTGAAAGCATCGGACAGAATATGGCTGGGGTGTCAGATGGTGGTGACAATGGTTCGGTAATGGCCGACTACGGACAAAATTCTCGTCGTATCGATGTTATGACACAAGATGCGGGTATTAAGGATAACGTGGGTCAGAAGGTGGATAGGATGATTACAGAGAATAAACAACAGCATCAGGAAACCCGCGAAAACATACAACGGCAAGGCGCAGAGGTGAAAAGTGAAAATGCTGAAATGGAAAAGAACCATAAAACTAAAGCAAATGAGTTTAAAGGTGATTATAATGAAAGAAAGAGTAAGGTAAATTCTTTACCTGGAGCTGACTCTCAGGCTGAGTTAGAGGAAAAAGCGGCGAAAACGCAAAAGGATTTTCTTGATGGGAAAAGATGAAAATGATGATGACCAATAAAATCCTCATTGAAGAAGTAGATGAGCTGAAAAATGTGTTTTCACGAGGTGAAATGGAGATACCATCTTTTTGGTCATGTCTATGGCCTGGAGTAATTGTTGCCGCCTGGAATATGATTTGCGCCCTAATTAGTGTAGGGGGCGGGTATTTGTCTGTTAAGTTCATATTTTGGGTGTTGGTGTTCCCCGGTGTTATAAGTCTTATTGTTCTGCTTGGTGTGGCAAGTGCGCGTTCACTTTTTTTATCTGTTCCCAGAACCTATAGAATGCGCTCGCAGGTATATCGGTTTATATCTAGAAAAGTTATGGTCTATGCACTTGTGTATATGGCTTTAATTCTAGCGCTTGCACTATTTAATAGAGTGTATTATGCCTCTCCATTTCCTTTTTCGTTCATGATTCTTATTGCGACGATTTTTGTATGGTTTGTTATGAATATTGATTTTGGACGATATCAACTTTCGGTACTCTCATCTGCGATAAACTCTTTCAGAGCAGAAAAGTTGGGGGGGGGATGATCCAGAGGCAACCTATCAATTATGGTGGTTTGTTAACAGCCTAAAAGTTTCCTTTGTTATTATTGATTTCTCAGGCTGTAATTAGTTTTCACATCTCGCTTAAAATTCGTATATAGTGAATGCGCATTCCGAAATCATAAGAGAATGTGTATTCACTCGTATTGATTATGTCACAAGGATTCAGGATGAAGCTTAATAAAGTCATGGCTGTGATGGTCGTCAGCTCTGCTCTGGTGTTGTCTGGATGTAGTGCAATGGGAACCGCTATTAAAAAGAGAAATCTGGAAGTAAAAACCCAGATGAGCGAAACAATCTGGCTGGAACCTTCAAATAATAAGACGGTTTATCTGCAAATCAAAAATACCTCCGATAAGGATATGAGTGGCCTGCAGGCAAAAATTGCCAGCGCTGTCACTTCAAAGGGATATCAGGTCGTCAGTAACCCCGATACGGCGGGCTACTGGATCCAGGCGAATGTGCTCAAGGCCGATAAAATGGACCTTCGTGAGTCTCAGGGCTGGTTAAGCCGGGGTTATGAGGGCGCTGTGACTGGCGCCGCTCTTGGGGCGGGGATTACCGCTTACAACTCCAGTTCCGCGGGAGCAACCCTGGGAGTAGGGCTTGCAGCCGGTCTGGTCGGAATGGCGGCTGACGCGATGGTGGAAGATGTGAACTACACCATGATAACCGATGTTCAGATCGCGGAAAGAACCAAAACACAGGTTCAGACTGATAACGTGGCCGTATTACGTCAGGGAACATCCGGCGCAAAAGTGCAGACAAGTACTGAAACGGGTAATCAGCATAAATACCAGACTCGCGTCGTCTCTAACGCGAATAAAGTTAACCTCAAGTTCCCTGAAGCCCAGCCTGTTCTTGAAGACCAGCTGGCAAAATCGATCGCTAATATCCTGTAAGCGTTCTATTCCACGGCCCGGGTACTCCGGGCCAGACTGGCATCACCTTTCCGGCGTGTCAGAATTCATTCGTCAAATAATCAGTTAATTCCACATCTAAACGGTGAACAGTTGCGCAATTTATTTGTGCATCTGTGAGGCGTTGCCGCCTTCGGCGGAGTCTTTTCGTCTTTATTTGAACAGAGGTTATTTATGACAATATCTGTGCCTGTCAGGTCTCTTGATACACATGAACTGATGCCTGGCGATATTTACCCACATCCTGCGGCGGGGGGCATTTATTCTCTGTCACATCGCGAGGTCTGTTCTCTCTTCAGTGACCACATCATGTATATCTGCAGCGCGTTAGTTATTCTTCTGCTTGTTTTCATCGCAGGTGTCTTTTTCCGAAAAATAATGACGTCTTCCGTGGAGCGTAAGCGAAACACGGCGTCAGTTATTTCCGATGCAAAGCCAGAAGTACAGAGCAAACCGGAATACTTCCATCTTTCCATATGTGTGGAAGGCCCGGCCAGCACGGATGACTCCGCCTTGTCCTCTCTTGCCTCCCGTGTTGTCCGCGAAGCAGAAAATCTGTATATCCCCGGCGTCAATCGCCGCGACAGCGCTGACGACGTGTTTGCCTGGTCCGTGCAGACTCAGTTTCCTTCTGACAGGCTCTTCGGCACACGGATTTTCCCGTCAACCGGCTGGTTTGAACGTCCGGATATGATTAAACATCCGGTGAAATGCTACTGCGTCTGCCTGCAGTACACGACTGAAACATTGCCATCCACACTGTATGCCCTGGTCGATGAGGCCGGACGGCAGGTGGCGAAGTCGTATATTAAAGGCGGGCACTGCCCTGGCTCAGAGGGCTATACCTTCTGCATAACCTCTTAATAGAAGTCAGTATCCGGCCTGGCCATCAATGGATCCGGGCATGACTGTAATCCTGTTTTGTGCCGGTGTATTTCCGCTGATTAATTTGTCCTTCCGACCCTAATACTTTACTGACGGATTAGTGCCATGAGTTTCAATGCCAAAGATATGACGCAGGGCGGTCAGATCGCCAATATGCGCTTTCGCATGTTTGGTCAGATTGCCAATATTATTTTCTACGTGCTGTTTATTTTATTCTGGGTGCTGTGCGGGCTGATGCTGATGTACCGGCTCAGCTGGCAAACCTTTGTGAACGGCTGCGTATACTGGTGGTGTACGACGCTGGGGCCGATGCGCGATATTATTCGTTCCCAGCCGGTATACACCATTCAGTATTACGGCCAGTCGCTGGAATATACCTCAGAACAAATCCTGGCTGATAAATATACTATCTGGTGCGGAGAGCAGCTGTGGACCAGTTTCGTCTTTGCAGCCGTGGTTTCTCTTGTTATCTGTATCGTGACGTTCTTCATCGCCAGCTGGGTGCTGGGCCGCCAGGGGAAACAGCAGAGTGAGGATGAGAATACCGGCGGGCGCCAGCTTTCCGATAAGCCCAAAGAAGTGGCCCGCCAGATGAAGCGTGATGGTATGGCCTCCGATATTAAAATTGGCGATCTGCCTATTCTTAAAAACTCCGAAATCCAGAACTTCTGCCTCCACGGTACCGTGGGTTCCGGTAAATCAGAAGTGATCCGCCGGCTACTGAATTATGTCCGTGCCCGGGGCGATATGGCCATCATTTACGATCGCTCCTGTGAGTTCGTAAAAAGCTATTACGACCCGTCACTGGATAAAATCCTCAACCCGCTGGACTCGCGCTGCGCGGCCTGGGATTTGTGGAAAGAGTGCCTGACGCTGCCGGACTTCGACAACATCTCCAACACCCTTATCCCGATGGGCACCAAAGAAGACCCGTTCTGGCAGGGCTCCGGTCGCACTATCTTTGCCGAAGGCGCGTACCTGATGCGTGAAGACAAGGATCGCAGCTACGAGAAGCTGGTTGATACCATGCTGTCCATTAAAATCGACAAGCTGCGCGCCTATCTGCAGAACACGCCGGCAGCGAACCTGGTTGAAGAGAAAATTGAGAAAACGGCCATCTCCATTCGTGCCGTGCTGACCAACTACGTCAAGGCTATTCGCTACCTGCAGGGCATCGAGAAGAACGGGGAGCCGTTCACTATCAGGGACTGGATGCGCGGTGTCCGTGAGGACCGACCCAATGGCTGGCTGTTTATCTCCTCCAACGCTGACACCCATGCTTCCCTGAAGCCGGTTATCTCGATGTGGCTGTCAATTGCTATCCGCGGCCTGCTGGCGATGGGGGAGAACCGTAACCGGCGCGTGTGGATTTTCGCCGACGAGCTCCCCACGCTGCACAAGCTGCCGGACCTGGTCGAAATCCTCCCTGAGGCGCGTAAATTTGGTGGTTGTTATGTGTTTGGTATTCAGTCCTATGCCCAGCTGGAAGACATCTATGGCGTCAAGCCTGCCGCCACGCTCTTTGACGTGATGAACACCCGGGCCTTCTTCCGCTCCCCGAGTAAGGAGATTGCGGAGTTTGCTGCCGGTGAAATTGGCGAGAAGGAAATCCTCAAGGCCAGTGAGCAGTACTCCTACGGTGCTGACCCGGTGCGTGATGGTGTATCGACCGGGAAAGAAAAAGAGCGGGAAACGCTGGTCAGTTACTCCGATATTCAGACGCTGCCTGACCTGTCCTGCTATGTCACGCTGCCCGGGCCGTATCCGGCCGTGAAACTGGCCCTCAAATACAAGCCGCGTCCGAAAATTGCCGAGGGATTTATTCCTCGCACTCTCGATGCGCGGGTGGATGCGCGGCTCAGTGCGTTGCTTGAAGCGCGGGAAGCTGAAGGCAGTCTTGCCAGGGCACTTTTCACGCCGGATGCGCCGGCATCCGGGACCGCTGATACAAACAGTCACGCCGGTGAACAGCCTGAGCCGGTCAGTCAGCCTGCGCCAGCAGAAGTGACAGTATCTCCGGCACCGGTAAAAGCGCCGGCGACAACGAAGATGCCGGCAGCGGAACCCTCCGCCAGGACAGCTGAGCCTCCCGTCCTGCGGGTCACGACCGTACCGTTGATCAAACCAAAAGCAGCCGCAGCGGCCGCTGCTGCCGCAACAGCATCCTCTGCCGGTACCCCTGCTGCAGCTGCAGGCGGGACAGAACAGGAGCTGGCGCAGCAGTCCGCAGAGCAGGGGCAGGACATGCTGCCGGCCGGTATGAACAAGGACGGCGTCATCGAGGACATGCAGGCGTATGACGCCTGGGCTGATGAGCAGACACTGCGGGATATGCAGCGGCGTGAGGAAGTCAATATCAACCACAGCCACCGCCACGATGAGCAGGATGATGTCGAGATTGGGGGGAACTTCTGATGCTTAGTTTCAGCCAGGTTAAATCAGCTGGCAGTGCCGGTAATTACTATACGGACAAGGATAATTACTACGTTATCGGGAGTATGGACGAGCGCTGGCAGGGTAAAGGCGCGGAAGCGCTTGGTCTTGAAGGAAAGGTAGACAAGCAGGTCTTCACGGAGCTTCTGCAGGGAAAACTACCTGATGGCAGCGACCTGACCCGGATACAGGATGGCGTGAATAAGCACCGGCCCGGTTACGACCTGACCTTCTCGGCACCGAAAAGTGTATCGATGCTGGCTATGCTGGGCGGCGATAAGCGTCTTATCGATGCTCATAATCGCGCGGTGACAGTCGCTCTTAACCAGGTGGAGTCCCTTGCCTCCACACGGGTAAAGAGAGATGGCGTTTCTGAAACGGTCCTGACCGGGAATCTGATTATTGCCCGCTTTAACCACGATACATCGCGCGCTCAGGACCCACAGATACACACGCACAGCGTGGTTATCAATACGACACAGAACGGCGATAAATGGCAGACGCTGGCCAGCGATACCGTCGGTAAAACCGGGTTTTCCGAAAACATACTGGCCAACCGCATCGCTTTGGGAAAGATATACCAGAACTCTCTCAGGGCCGATGTTGAGTCTATGGGTTACAAGACAGTGGATGCGGGTAAGAATGGCATGTGGGAGATGGAGGGCGTGCCGGTTGAGTCGTTTTCCACGCGCAGTCAGGAGCTCCGGGAGGCTGCAGGACCCGATGCCTCCCTGAAGTCCCGGGATGTGGCCGCGCTCGATACCCGCAAGTCGAAAGAAGCCATCGATCCGGCAGAGAAGATGGTGGAGTGGATGAACACGCTGAAGGAGACCGGGTTTGACATCCGGGGGTACCGTGAGGCCGCCGATGCGCGAGCCGCAGAGCTGGCACGTGCACCTGCCGCGCCGGTGAACACTGACGGTCCGGATATCACGGATGTGGTGACGAAAGCGATTGCCGGTCTCAGCGACCGCAAGGTGCAGTTCACGTATGCCGACCTGCTGGCACGCACGGTCGGCCAGCTGGAGGCGAAGGACGGTGTGTTTGAGCTGGCCAGAGCCGGTATCGATGCCGCCATTGAACGGGAGCAGCTTATCCCTCTCGATCGCGAGAAAGGCCTGTTCACCTCAAATATCCACGTTCTCGATGAACTCGCCGTCAAAGCCCTGAGTCAGGAGGTGCAGCGCCAGAATCATGTCTCCGTCACGCCCGATGCGTCTGTGGTGCGCCAGGTCCCTTTCAGCGATGCCGTCAGCGTGCTGGCGCAGGATCGCCCGGTCATGGGTATCGTTTCCGGTCAGGGCGGTGCAACCGGCCAGCGGGAGCGGGTGGCCGAGTTAACCCTGATGGCCCGGGAGCAGGGGCGCGACGTCCATATCCTGGCGGCCGATAACCGTTCACGTGATTTTCTCGCCGGGGATGTGCGTCTGGCCGGGGAGACGGTGACCGGTAAATCCGCCCTGCAGGACGGAACGGCGTTTATTCCGGGCGGAACACTCATCGTGGATCAGGCGGAGAAGCTGAGCCTGAAGGAAACGATTTCCCTGCTCGATGGCGCGATGCGCCATAACGTGCAGGTCCTGCTCTCCGACAGCGGGAAGCGCAGCGGGACCGGCAGCGCGCTGACGGTGCTGAAGGACAGCGGCGTGAATACGTATCGCTGGCAGGGTGGCCATCAGACCACCGCCGACATCATCAGTGAACCGGATAAAGGCGCACGCTACAGCCGGCTGGCACAGGAGTTTGCCGTCAGCGTGCGTGAAGGGCAGGAAAGCGTGGCCCAAATCAGCGGGACGCGTGAACAGAGCGTACTCAACGGCCTTATCCGTGACTCCCTCAGACATGAGGGGGTGCTGGGTGAGAAAGACACGACCATTACAGCCCTGACGCCGGTGTGGCTGGACAGCAAAAGCCGGGGCGTGCGGGATTATTACCGGGAGGGGATGGTGATGGAACGCTGGGATCCGGAGACCCGGACGCACGATCGCTTTGTCATTGACCGGGTGACCGCGAGCAGCAATATGCTGACCCTGAAAGACCGGGACGGGGTCCGTCTGGATCTGAAGGTTTCCGCGGTCGACAGCCAGTGGACGCTGTTCCGGGCAGAGACACTGCCGGTGGCCGAGGGGGAACGTCTGGCGGTGCTCGGGAAGATACCGGACACACGCCTGAAGGGCGGGGAAAGCATCACGGTGATGAAAGTGGAGGACGGGCAACTGACGGTACAGCGTCCGGGGCAGAAAACCACGCAGACCCTGGCCGTGGGCGCGGGCGTGTTTGACGGGATTAAAATCGGCCACGGCTGGGTGGAAAGTCCCGGCAGGTCGGTTAGCGAGACGGCAACGGTCTTTGCGTCGGTGACGCAGCGTGAGCTGGATAACGCCACCCTCAACCAGCTGGCGCAGAGCGGAAGTCATCTCCGTCTGTACTCGGCGCAGGATGCGGCTCGCACGACGGAGAAGCTGTCGCGGCATACCGCCTTCAGCGTGGTCTCAGAGCAGCTGAAGACCCGATCCGGCGAGACGGACCTGGATGCGGCCATTGCGCAGCAGAAGGCCGGACTGCGTACCCCGGCAGAACAGGCCATTCACCTGGCCATCCCGCTGCTTGAAAGTGAGAAACTGACCTTCTCCCGGCCCCAGCTGCTGGCGACAGCGCTGGAAACCGGGGGCGGGAAGGTTCCGATGGCGGACATCGACACGACCATTCAGGCACAAATCAGGTCGGGGCAGTTGCTGAATGTACCGGTGGCGCACGGCCACGGCAATGACCTGCTGATTTCCCGTCAGACCTGGGACGCCGAAAAAAGCATCCTGACCCACGTGCTGGAAGGTAAAGACGCGGTGGCCCCCCTGATGGATCGCGTACCGGCCAGTCTGATGACGGACCTGACCGCCGGACAGCGGGCGGCGACCCGGATGATTCTGGAAAGCACGGACCGGTTCACGGTGGTTCAGGGGTATGCCGGGGTGGGGAAAACCACCCAGTTCCGGGCAGTCATGAGTGCCATCAGTCTGCTGCCGGAAGAGACCCGTCCGCGCGTCATCGGTCTGGCGCCGACGCATCGCGCGGTCGGGGAAATGCAGAGTGCTGGCGTGGATGCGCGCACGACGGCGTCGTTCCTCCACGACACGCAGCTGCTGCAGCGCAATGGCCAGACACCCGATTTCAGCAACACCCTGTTCCTGCTCGACGAGAGCTCAATGGTGGGGCTGGCCGATATGGCAAAAGCCCACTCCCTCATCGTCGCCGGCGGTGGACGGGCGGTGTCCAGTGGGGATAACGACCAGCTGCAGCCCATCGCGCCGGGCCAGCCGTTCAGGCTCATGCAGCAGCGCAGCGCCGCCGACGTTGCCATCATGAAAGAGATTGTGCGCCAGGTGCCTGAGCTGCGACCGGCGGTCTACAGCCTGATTGAGCGGGATGTGCACCGCGCCCTGACCACCATCGAGCAGGTCACGCCGGAGCAGGTGCCGAGAAAAGAAGGCGTCTGGGCGCCGGGCAGTTCTGTGGTGGAATTCACGCCGGCGCAGGAAAAGGCGATACAAAAGGCGCTGAGCGAGGGGGAAACCCTGCCGGCAGGTCAGCCCGCGACGCTCTACGAGGCGCTGGTGAAGGACTATACCGGACGGACCCCGGAGGCACAGTCGCAGACGCTGATTATCACCCATCTGAATAAGGACCGGCGGGCGCTGAACAGTCTGATCCATGACGCACGGCGGGAGAACGGGGAAACCGGCAAAGAGGAAATCACCCTGCCGGTGCTGGTCACGAGCAACATCCGTGACGGTGAACTGCGCAAACTGTCGACCTGGACGGCTCACAAGGAGGCGGTGGCGCTGGTTGATAACGTATACCACCGTATCAGCAAAGTGGATAAGGATAATCAGCTGATCACCCTGACAGACAGTGAAGGAAAGGAGCGATATATCTCTCCCCGTGAAGCCTCTGCTGAAGGTGTGACGCTTTATCGCCAGGAAAAGATCACCGTGTCTCAGGGGGACCGAATGCGCTTCAGCAAAAGTGACCCGGAGCGCGGCTATGTGGCCAACAGTATCTGGGAGGTGCAGTCTGTTTCGGGTGACAGTGTCACGCTGTCTGATGGCAAAACCACCCGCACGCTGACCCCGAAGGCGGATCAGGCGCAGCAGCATATCGACCTCGCCTACGCCATCACCGCCCACGGCGCCCAGGGGGCCAGCGAACCGTATGCCATCGCGCTGGAAGGGGTGGCCGGTGGTCGGGAACAGATGGCCAGCTTTGAGTCTGCCTATGTCGCTTTATCCCGCATGAAACAGCATGTGCAGGTTTACACCGACAGCCGTGAGGGCTGGATAAAGGCCATCAAGCATTCACCTGAGAAAGCGACGGCGCACGATATTCTGGAACCCCGTAACGACCGGGCGGTGAAAAGCGCCGATCTGCTGTTCGGGCGGGCAAGGCCACTGGATGAAACCGCCGCTGGCCGGGCAGCCCTGCAGCAGTCCGGTCTGGCACAGGGAAATTCACCGGGAAAATTCATTTCCCCGGGGAAAAAGTACCCTCAGCCGCATGTGGCGCTGCCGGCATTTGATAAAAACGGGAAAGCCGCCGGTATCTGGCTCAGCCCGCTGACCGATCGGGACGGACGGCTGGAGGCTATCGGCGGAGAGGGACGAATTATGGGCAATGAAGACGCCCGGTTCGTGGCGCTGCAGAACAGCCGCAACGGAGAAAGCCTGCTGGCCGGGAATATGGGGGAGGGCGTCAGAATGGCCCGCGACAATCCCGATACGGGGGTGGTGGTGCGGCTGGCCGGTGATGACCGCCCCTGGAACCCCGGGGCCATGACCGGTGGGCGGGTATGGGCTGAACCTGCGCCGGTGGCTCCGGTACCGCAGGCCGGGGCTGACATTATCCTCCCGCCAGAGGTACTGGCACAGCGGGCGGCTGAAGAACAGCAGCGCCGGGAAATGGAAAAACAGGCGGAACAGACTGCCCGGGAAGTGGCCGGGGAGGCGCGTAAAGCCGGCGAGCCGGCGGACCGGGTGAAAGAGGTTATCGGGGACGTCATTCGCGGACTGGAGCGTGACCGGCCGGGTACGGAGAAAACGACGCTACCGGATGATCCTCAGTTCCGGCGCCAGGAGGCGGCGATTCAGCACGTGGCCTCCGAACGTCTGCAGCGTGAGCGTCTGCAGGCTGTGGAGCGTGACATGGTTCGTGACCTTAACCGCGAGAAAACACTCGGGGGCGACTGACGCGCCTGCGGCTTGTCTGCACCGGCAGCCTCCCCGATTAAAATCGGGCAGTCTGCCGGTGCGCTAAAAGGAAAAAAATATGAGAGCACAATACACATTTCCAGGCGCGACAGACAGCTGGCTTCAGCGCCTGCTGACCTGGACACCGGGACAAACGGATATGATTAAAACGGTCGCACTGGTACTGATGGTGACTGACCACACCGGCTTACTGCTGGCCGGAAACAATGAAGTGATGCGCCTGCTGGGACGTGGTTGTTTTCCGCTGTTCGGTCTGGCATGGGGAATGAATCTGGCACGGCACGCGGAAATACGCCAGTCTCAACTGAACAGCCTGTGGGGCTGGGCGCTGGTCGCCCAGGTGTCGTTTATGCTTATTGGATACCCGTGGTATACCGGGAATATTCTGTTTGCCTTTGCCGTTACGGGCCAGGTCCTGCGGTGGGTCAGCCAGCCGTCCTGGTATTACACCCTCCCGGCGGCTGGACTGCTGGTCACCTGGATACCCCTGTCAACCGGCAGCTACGGCATGGCCGGAGTGGGCATGCTCACCGCCAGCTGGCTGCTTTGTCGCGCACAGCATGCACCGGAACGGCTGGGATACGGGGTGCTGTGGGCCCTCATGGTGTTGCTGATGAATATGCATGACGTGAGTGAATCAGTGGCCGGGCTGGCGATTGCGCTGCTGACGCTGATGGTGTGCTCATCTGCCGGAGAACGTGTGAAACGCTTCTGGCCGCGGCAGTTCTTCGTGATGTTCTATGCCGTGCACCTGGCGGTACTCGGTATTGTCGTCTCGATGTAAAAAAAAACCGGACACAGGTCCGGGGGCGGGCACATTGCCCGTAAACGTGACAAAGGGGACATCATCGTTGTGTCCACTGCATTGCGAGGTGAAACGATGATACCGTTAGCGTATCGTATACCTCAGACCTGTAGCTTTTATTGATATGGCCCCTTATGAGTGAAGAAAAACGCCCTGTACTGAGCCTGAAACGAAAACCGGCGGAGAACAGTACGACCTCCGCAGAGGCGACCCCTGCTCCTGGTGTGGTGCGCCGAAAGAAGGTCGTGGTGGTCTCGTCCCCGCCGGCCTGGAAGGCAAAAAAAGAGAAACTTGAGAAGGTTAAACAAGCGGCAGAAGCCGCCGCGCGCAACGCTGCGCCGGTGCCGGTTAAAGCGGTAAAGACGCCACCTCCGGTGCATTATCTTCGCCTGCTGCCGCCGGAACAGGCCATCATGACCCTGAAGGCATTCTGGCCACAGCTGTTCGACGGAAACTCACCCCGTCTGCTGGCAACGGGTATGCGCGAACAGCTGTTCGCCGACATTGTGAACCGCGACCTGCCGCTGTCGCATAAACAGGTGATTAAGTGCCTGAAGAGTCTGACCCGGTCTGCGGGGTATCTGTCCCGGATGAAGGTGGGGGCCTCCCGCTATGATCTGCAGGGGAATGCCGTCGCGACCGTCACTGCAGAGGAAGCGCAGTACGCCAGTGAGCGCATGATGAAGGAGCTGCTGCGGGCTGAACGAAAGATGAGTCAGACCCTTTAATTATATTTACCCATTCCTGATAATTATACTTGGGAATCCTCAGCTAATAGATGTAACGAAAATTAGCTGAGGGTATGCCTGAAATAGCAACAGGTATTCATTTTATATTTGCCGCATTACAGGCTGCGGCATCATAACTGTCCGTGCAGACAGATTCTGGATGACGATGACTGAAAAAATTATTGCTCTCGTAGATTATGAAAATATTGGTACACTTGAAAGTGTCCGTCTGTCCCGTTATGAACGCCTTATTTTATTTACCGGGCCTCAGCAGGAGTTTATACGTTTTCCAGCTGTAACGTATGCAGGTGATATATCGGTAAGCGTATTCCAGGTTGCGAATGTGTCAAAAAATAATGTGGACTTCCATCTGGTGTTTGAGCTGGGAAGACTTAGCGCGACTGCACCGGAAGAGATGATATTTCATATTATCTCGAATGATAAAGGCTATGATGGCGTCATTGCCGAGCTATGCAGGGCGGGGAGACGATGTTGCCGTATATCATCGCCTTGCTCTGCAGAGAAACCGAAGGCGGCACCTATGGTAATCAGTAACGATGAAGTGCTGCACCTGACCGATAAAGTCCAGTCATTAAGTAAAAAATCTGCAGGGAACCGCCCGGCGAATACTTCATCCCTGATGAATTATATTAAATCCCTGTCCGGTAATACAAAAGGCATGGCGCTTTATGGTCGCGTTAAAGAGGAATTAATCAGGCGTGGTGTGATTGCGGTGTATGAGAAAACAGTGGTCTGGCGATAATGAAATTAAGACGGCTGTGAATGTTATTTTTATCTAAAAAGGAATCAATATGTTCAGATATTTCATTCTGCGCCCTGAGCAGCAGTTATTCTGTTATTTATACGGCTGCGCGCTGGCACTGGTTCAGATGGTTTTATTTTCTCCTGTATCCCGGGCAAGCGGATTTTATCTGGTTGCGTTATCTGTCGCGCTGTTCTGGGCAGGCCTTGCCCTGTACACCCGGCACATCGACCGGATGAGAAAGCCAGAGGTCTCACCGCTGGTCAGTATTCGCGACGGTATTCAGGTGGTGGCCGAGGTGCCGCGCCATGAAAAGGCCCGGCTGGAATGGGAAATCCTCCGGGATGATGAGGTGTTTCGCCAGCAAAGGTGTGAGCTTACAGGCCTGACCGGACGGGTTATCAGCCGGGGGCTGTTGTATACGCCGGCGGTGATGCTGGTCGGTATCGGTATTCTCGCCTGGGGTTCCCCACAGGATGCCATCCGGCTGATTAATGCTCTTCGTAATATGCCTGCTGCGGAACTGGTGCATCAGATTGGTTTTGTCCTGTGCCACTTCCTGCAGATTAGCGTCATATCAGTTCTGATTGCTGATGTTGTAGCCGGGAGAGGACTGCCGAATGTATTTCGCCGCGCGTTGCTCGACAGGCTGCCGGCAGAGTTCTGCCTTATCAGAAGAGGGACAGAAAGATGAGGAAGACGACAGGAAAACGCATCGGGAAAGAAAGGAACATCAGGGAATAAAATACATGGCAAAGATATTAATGATGGCGGGCAGTACCGTTGTTGTGCTGAGTTTGCTGGGATTTCTGGTGCTGCTTCTGAAAGGACGCGCAGTAACGAAGACTTCCCCGGTTCTGAGGTCACTGAAAGCCCTGGGTATTCGCCCCTCAGAGGCTGAGCAACGGTTGTGTCGCCAGCGGGTCTGGGTGGGTAATGACACACTGATGACGCCACGGGAACAACATTTTTTCCGGGCATTGCTGAGGCATACCAGCCGAACACGCTGGCTGTTGTGTCCTCAGGTCCGGGTGGCAGATATTGCCACACTCTCTCCCCATATCCGGCCACGATCCCGGACCTGGTGGCAACTCTTCCGGATGGCATCACAGTGGCACTGCGATGTGGTCATCGTTGACATCCATACCTTCGCTATCATCGGCGCAGTTGAACTGGATGATGCCTCACACCAGAAAAAACACCGTATCCGGCGCGATATTCTGCTGGAAGAGGTTCTGAGGCAGGCCGGCATTCCACTACTACGCGATCGGGATTCGGAGAGTCTGGTAAGAAAGGTCGTAGAGTTTCTGAAATACCGGGAAGCCGGTGCTGAAGAAAAATCCATAACCGTTATGAAATCAACGACAAAGCATAGCGAACACAAGGAGAAAGAAAAATGATTATCGCCGCCGAAGTGAAACGTGATGAACAGGGGTACTGGACACATCCTGCGCTGGTACGAAGTGGCTGTGAAACTTCCGCAGAATTAAGTTACTGGCTCAGAACCCATAAACTCCAGTGCTTTGTGATAACAATGCGCGATGAAGCGCCTGAAGCTTTCGCTGCCGGATTTACGGATGAAGCCCCGAATGCCCGTGGCTGGATACCGGAGCCACCGGATGATGATGGCTGGTTTCTGGGATCTGTCCACGATACCGGCGACGGACCCGTCTGCTACTGGTTTCGTCATACCACAAAATCCTGACGCCTCCGCATCGCGTCGTTGTCCAACCTCGGGAACGGGGAAAAGCCAGTTTCCCCGCTCCCGGCGTTTCTTAAACACCCGTTAAGGAAATACTGTGAAAAAAATGAACCGTACGCTCCGCAGATGTTGTCTGTCCGGGCTTATCAGCCTGTCTTTGTTTGCACCAGTTCCGGCCGTGTATGCCGCCAGCATCGAGACGGGGTATTCGCCGGAAGGAACGGCTCTGCAGCTGGTCCTGAAGACTATTAATTCTGCACAGCAGGAAATCCGGCTGATGGGCTATTCCTTCACCTCACCCGAAGTCGCCGGCGCGCTTGTCAGGGCAAAACAGCGTGGTCTCGATGTGAAAGTGGTTCTGGACTGGAAAGCCAATACAGGCAGGCAAAACAAGGCGAGTCTGGCGGCCATGAATCTTCTGGTCAATGCCGGTATCCCGGTTCGCACAGTGTCGCAGTACAAAATCATGCACGATAAAGTCATTATTGCTGACGGCCGTAATGTTGAAGTGGGGTCTTTTAACTACACTCGAGCCGCTGATCGGTTCAATTCAGAGAACGTGCTAGTCGTGTGGGATGAACCAGTCGTTGCTCAACGCTATCTCCAGCACTGGCAAACTCGGTGGGAGATGGGAAAAGACTGGAGTTCCTCGTATTAACCTCCTCGCTCAATAGCCTGCTCATTGCGCCAACAAGGGCAGGTTATATAACAAAAAATAACGTAACTCTCGCTGCATCCAGCGACGTGTAGTATCTTTGTTCAAGTATTCAGTTATATGCTTGAGGAGGCAGAGATGTCACAGGTCGTTAACGGAGTTACTTCCTCATCTAAACGTCCCTATAGGAAGGGCAACCCTGTTTCTGCGGCAGAACGTCAGCAGAAAGCTGTTGCCCGAAAAAAAGCGACGCACAAAGAGGTGAGAGTATTTGTGCGGGACAAGCTTAAAAACCAGCTTCAAATCATGTGTGAGAATGAAGGAATTACTCAGGCAGCAATGATTGAGAGGCTGATTGAAAGGGAATCTGCGAAACTAGGAATCGACGTAACGACGTCACATTCTTGATCATGCCTGCTATGAGTGCTAGATTACTGAACGTTTAGAATTCTTGGCTGGCCACACCATAAGGTGGCAGGGAGCTGGTTTTGTGGATGTTTACCCGGAACCAGAAAGTAAAAACCCCGATAATCTTCTTCAATCTTGGCGGAAGGAAAAGATTAACGGGGCCCTCATAAACTGCATAGAAGCTGTTGCTCTATGCAGGGAGTATATGTACATGCTCAGAAAACTTCAAGCTCAGTTTCTGTGTCATTCGCTCCTTCTGTGCAACATAAGCGCAGGAAGCGGTGACTGATCATAACCAACAAAGCTCATGCAAGTATGTTCAGGTAAACAATCCTGAACCTGTTTTCACGGTTCCCCAGGACTACACTCCCTGGCCTTTCTCGCTGAAACTTATGGTAAAAGCCAATGGTTTCACTGAAAGCTTCAGTTTCGATATCGCATCAGCGATGTCGCGTAGGGACGGAATACGAAAACGTAAACCCCCATTTTTGCGCCGCAGAGCGATGAATGCGTTGCTCATGGCGATGTGTTTTTATTACGATCCCCTGTCAAATAAAGTTCTGCGCTCACTCAGGGAGATTGCCCTGGAGTGCGGACTTGCAACTAAATCTCTTTCTGGCGAAGTGTCCATTACACGAGCAATCAGGGCACTGGAATCGCTGGAAAAAGATTTTGAATTTGTTGCCTGCTCATCGGATTGCTATTCAACTGCTGAGATTTTTTTCACCCCTAAGCTGTTCGAATTTCTTGGCGTATTTCCACTCTCTCTGAGCGAAGCCAGACTGAAGTGTCTGGCCGCCAAAAACAGCGGCAGGGAGAGTGCAGATGAGTAATGCGCACAATCCGCAACACTGGAGTCAGCTGGATATGGATGAACAGATCCGTTTCTGGCAGGGGGTAGAGGACGGCCATGTGGCATCTTTTCTGGTTTCCCCGGAGAAGAAATCTACCCGTCGCCGGCGCGGCGAGCACTCCACAAAACCCAAATGTGAAAACCCGACCTGGTTTCGACCGGAGCATTACAAAAAACTGGGTGGCCAGCTGGGGCACGCCTATAACCGTCTTGTTCAAAAAGATCGCACCACTGGTGAGGTGCGACTGCGTATGCACGTATCGCTTCATCCGCTGTACGTCAGGGAACGTCGTCGGGCTGGCCGCCGGTATGGCTTCCGGCCGGAAAAGCAACGTCTGCTGGATGCTATCTGGCCAGTGCTGATCAGCTTCTGTGATGCCGGCAAGCTGACGGTCGGTATGTGTATTTCTCGTCTGGCAAAAGAACTCAGCCAGAAAGACAGTCATGGAAAAGTTATTCCGGAAACAGAGGTAACAGTCTCACGTCTGTCCCGGTTGATTGACGAACAGGTTCGTTTTGGTGTCCTGGCTGTATCTGAAGAAAATAGCTGGGACAGGGAATCCCGTACCTGGCTTCCTAAATACGTCTATATCACCGCGTTAGGGTTTCAGATGCTGGGAGTGGATCTGGAAAAACTTGATGCGGAACAACAAAAAAAGCTCCGGCAAAGCGAAGAGCGTCGTCGTCTTATCGAGGAGGGGATTCTGCGTGAAGATGAGGAGATCTCCCCGTGTGCAGCACGTGAGCGCTGGTACCGTCAAAAAACTCTCGATGCACTGAGGTTCCGTCGGCAGCGTGGCGCCGAACGTAAACGAGCTAACCGCCTGGCCAGATATTCTCGTGAGCGCCAGATTCACGAAATGTCGCTTCATATCCTGAAGACAATGCCGGCAGACGAGGCTTACTGGTGTACAACGGAGCGGCTGCAGCAGCTGGCCATTCAGAACCTGTATCAGCTGGAGCTGGCCCTGGCTCCGCCGGCCTGACGCAAATCAGTTACCTAA
>ENA-UOZH01000225-UOZH01000225.1-food-metagenome-genome-assembly--contig:-NODE-225-length-19666-cov-58.037224_pt1 | contig 19666 bp, 16 predicted proteins | sample MGYA00249888_ERZ772728 | MGnify/ENA primary metagenome ERZ772728 (study PRJEB29005, sample SAMN08379450) | food metagenome | isolation source: cheese spiked with Escherichia coli O157 | study: EMG produced...
GTTGTGGTGAGAATATCACCTTTCATCAGGTGGCCAAATTTAGTGTGCCACTACAAGTTCGTGGCAGAACGACCTGACCAGCTGTGGGTGGCTGATTTTACTTACGTCAGCACATGGCAGGGCTTCGTCTATGTGGCGTTCATCATTGATGTGTTTGCCGGATGTATCGTGGGGTGGCGAGTCTCATCGTCCATGGAAACGACATTCGTGCTGGATGCACTGGAGCAGGCGTTGTGGGCCCGTCGGCCGTCCGGCACAGTCCATCACAGTGATAAAGGTTCTCAGTATGTATCGCTGGCCTACACGCAGCGGCTTAAGGAAGCCGGATTACTGGCATCAACAGGGAGTACAGGCGACTCGTATGACAACGCGATGGCGGAGAGCATCAATGGTCTTTACAAAGCGGAGGTAATACACCGTAAGAGCTGGAAAAACCGTGCAGAAGTGGAACTGGCCACACTCACGTGGGTGGACTGGTATAACAATCGACGATTGCTGGAAAGGCTGGGCCATACTCCTCCGGCAGAAGCAGAAAAAGCTTATTATGCTTCCATCGGAAACGATGATCTGGCAGCCTGAGTTCACAGATAAAACACTCTCCAGGAAACCCGGGGCGGTTCAGGTCGTTGTTTTCGTACATTCAACGTCATATATGACTTTAATCGCGAGGCGTTACCTATCGAAATAGACTTTAATTTACCGGCTCAGCGAGTGGTTCGTGTCCTCGACAGGTTCGCAGCAAACCGGGGGAATATCGTCAACAACATTACCAGTCCGGGATCTCAAAAAATGTATGGAACTAAAGCGGGTCTATTTACAAATATATCAACCTACTTGAGATGGTATTATTTGCCATTTTATTCAGCATATTTACATCCAATATTTTGTAGTAATCTTAATGACTGTAATATGGCATCGATACATATATTCTTTATCTATACAGCATGGATAACGTTTTCTACACCTACATGTTATTTTTTGTAATTTTTTATTGCAACATGATGGTGAGCAAGGGAGGGGAGTTCTCACAATGTTCAGTTTTATTGTTGTTTTTTATTCTTAGAGAGGTGACAATATTAACAAATCAAGAACGCCACATAAAAAATGAATGAATAAAGAAAGAAGGGTATAATATCCATTCGTATCTAAAAAGATGTCTAAAAAACATATATGCATCGAGATGGATAAACATTGACTGTGGCGATACCAAAACATTCTCAATGTTGATGTTGTTGACTATTTTGTATGGAATTCTAGTGTTGCTAGATATTTAATAAAGATCATCACAAAAACAACGTAAACAACAGTAATATGATCTATGCTTAATGTTAAGAAGAGAGGAAAATGATAACTTCTTTTATCTGAGCATTTCAACAAAAGAAGGCATATTCAGTCTTGTATACAAGCATTTATATATAATTATTAGGACGAACCATGAGAACAAAGGTATTCAATGATCTTCTGACTTGGATTGAGGGAAACTTATCGGCACAAATGAAAGTTGACGATATAGCAAAGAAAAGTGGTTATAGTAGACGTTATATATACCAACTTTTTGTTGACAAACTAGGCATAACTCCTATTGAATATCTTCGCGGAAGGCGCTTATGCCAAGCGACGAATTGGCTAAAACTCACAAAGGTTTCAGGTCGACAAATTGCTAAAAAGTTAGGGTATTCTTGTTACCAGGCTTTTAGTAGGGATTTTAGACAATATTTCAAGGTTACACCTAAAGAGTTTAGAAAAAATAATGAATGGGGTATGGTGGAAGGTTGTGTAACTCCGTTTATAAGCATGTTTCCTACTGATTGTTCATTATATGAAATATCTAATATTCCTGAACTTGAAATTTCAGGTTATGAATTTTCTTATGCAGAGTCAATACCATATTTTGCGGAAAACAGAATTGGTCTAAGAAAAAGCATAATATTGCAAGAGATAAAAAAGTGCAAAAATGAATTATATATACATTCAACCGCAGTAAAAAACCCTGATGACGAAAGTTTTTTTACAGTAAAATGTTTTATAGGCTGTGTCGGCGATCTTCAATCAAAAAGATGTATATCAAAAAAGATAAATTCAGGAATGTATTTTAGGTATTATTTTTCAGGGAGTTGGGAGGAATATAGAATGCTTCCGACATTTTTATCTGTGAGAATCCTTCCAATGTTAGGCCTAAAAAGAAGAGAGGTTTGTGATATTGAGAAAATTTATTGCAATGATGTGAATAAAATTGGGGTGGATATTACTTGTGATTATTACATACCCGTTAGTTGACTATTAATTTTCGAGAATGCGAATTGTTTTCATGTGTGGCACAACTTTCTCTCTAGGGATGGGGTATATTTTAATGGGGGGGGGATTTAAATGATGAGTAGTTATGATTTGAAATAGTTTAGGTGTATTAGATAAATTGGATCTATACCATGGAAATTCATTTTGTTGCTGAACCGATTGTCAACATGACAAATAATAAGTTAATGGCTGTTGAAGTATTAAGTCGATTTTACACACCAAACGGTTTGCAGTTACCAACCCAATATACAATTCTTAGGTTATCTTCTGCAATGAAGATAAATATATTGCAAAAACAGATAAATGCTATAGTAGAGAAAAAATATTTTTTTATTAACAATAATTTAATGTGCTCCATCAATGTTGATTATGATACTTGCTTGTTTATTTTAAAAAACAAAGCCCTCCAACAAACAATAAATGATAACCACTTCATTGCTCTTGAAGTATCAGAAAGGTTTCCATATTTTCATGAGAATGGTGGCATTGTTATCAACAACCTATTAAAACTAACCAGTCATATATGGATTGATGATTTTGGTTCTAATGATTGCAAAATAAATATATCCCAATTGCAACATGTGGGGGGGGGCAAGGATATTATTACCCATCGGTAAAGTTTAGTGATATTCATGAATTACAGTCTTACTTATAATAAAATCAATCGCTCTCACTGTGTGATCACAAAGCTTTATAGGTATAAAAAACTATACGATAAAGATAAAGCAAGGTGCAGAGTTAAAATAAAAAATACAGGAAGAATGTTTTATTGATAGTTTGTACATCTCTCTTAAGTCAAATTGTAACTAATCAACATGAAATGTTGGCTGTTTTTATTTGAAATATGAAAAAAGAAATAGTAAATTCCATTATTAATTATATAGAAGACTCCCTTGAGGTATTTCGAGTGGATATAGATTGCTTGGTAAAATATTCTGGTTATAGCCGTCGGCAGTTGCAGATTATATTTCGCGAACATGCCGGACTTCCTCTTGGTGAATACATTAGGTTGCGAAGAGTTTGTAGAGGAGCATGTTTATTACGACTTACAATGCTACCTTTATCTGAAATATCAAACAGACTTTTTTATGACTCACAGCAAAGCTTTCAAAGGGAGTTTAAAAAGAATACAGGTGTGACTCCATTAAAATACAGAAAACAAAATATGTGGGGTGGTGGGGTGGCTAAATTGAATACTAATTTGCATTATGAGCTATCATACCAAGGGATGTGTTTTCTTGAAAGTATAGAGTTTTCAGGGAGAAATATAAAATATAAAGATGTTATTCCTTATTATGGCTTTTGTTCAGGTTTAAAGTGGGATATTATATCAAATTGGATTGAAAAATCTGAAGAGCCCATTATTATGGCGTATGATATAAAACTATGTTTAAAACCACACAACCATGTACTTATAGACTCTTGGATTTATATGGATAAAAAAGAACTCTCAGAAAAAAAAATAATTAATGGAGGGTGGTATTGTCTATTTAATTATACAGGTAGTAAAGAGTCTTATCAGCAAGCGATAAGCACACTCTATGTACATTTTTTGTCGCCACGAAACTTATCCAGGAGAGAGGGTTATGATATTGAGGTAATACAAAAAAAACATGATGATACGTATTCCATTGAATACTTTTTACCTATAGTGCTTTGCCCACCAGGAGAAGATGTGGATATTTTTGTAAGATGACTTTGCTACATATTATAACCATGTGATTTCATGCCTGTCGAATGGGTAAGTTAATGAGCAAGAAGGCTAACTGGAAAATGCTCCTTATTGCTTGTTAATAGGATGGATATCGATACGACGATGACTGTCGTTTCTGGTTAAGTGCGGCAATGTCGCATCCACAATAACGGAAAGAACAGCTGGCTTACTGAGGAATAAAATGTGCCCTTAAAAAATATCGTGCTCTTTATATCCTGCTACGGCGTTTACTAAACTGAGAAATGGTTTTCTGTCCCAAATGAGACATTCGTTAGATATATCGTCCCGACGAATAGATGAAATGGCTTGGAGTTAAGAATGAAAAATTACTGATGAAGCGTGTAGAGACAAGCAACTATTGCAAGGGTTCTCAGTGAGGAGTGCTCACTTGATGCGGTGTGGTTTTAAAGGTTTAGAGCATTCAATGACAGCATGGGATCCATTATTAAAACGTCTCGTTGATAGTAATGCAAGCTCGAAATGGGAATGACTCGTCAAACCTGTAAATCATCCTGATAACCCGGACCGCGTCCCGGGGGAGGGTAACGAGTCATTCCGATAACGAACAAAAATGATAATATCTATAATTATTATATATTAATCTTAATAAAAAATGATACTTTTATTGGATGTATCCATAAATACGATTAAATTCAAAAAGAATTAACTTGTGTTAATTGATGCAAGGTGTTAATGATTAATAAAATCTATTAATCTCATTACCCATATCACCCTGGAGATAAAGTTACTCAAATATTTGTTTTTGGCACTACAAAAACATGTAAGTGATAAATTACTTTTATAGAGTAGCGAAAGTATGTGTTATTTGGTTGGCTTTTTGTGCATTTCGATATTTAGAACTCAAGCTTTGTCACTTATATTGATTTTCTCTCCCAAAAAACTACCTCCTATACGAATGCCAAAATCTTTACCTTCTCAGTGAAGAACAATGTAACACAACTGGTGTTATATCCCTGAAAGTATCATCATAGCTAAGGAAGGTGCGAACAAGTGAACCGCCCCGGGTTTCCTGGAGAGTGTTTTATCTGTGAACTCAGGCTGCCAGATCATCGTTTCCGATGGAAGCATAATAAGCTTTTTCTGCTTCTGCCGGAGGAGTATGGCCCAGCCTTTCCAGCAATCGTCGATTGTTATACCAGTCCACCCACGTGAGTGTGGCCAGTTCCACTTCTGCACGGTTTTTCCAGCTCTTACGGTGTATTACCTCCGCTTTGTAAAGACCATTGATGCTCTCCGCCATCGCGTTGTCATACGAGTCGCCTGTACTCCCTGTTGATGCCAGTAATCCGGCTTCCTTAAGCCGCTGCGTGTAGGCCAGCGATACATACTGAGAACCTTTATCACTGTGATGGACTGTGCCGGACGGCCGACGGGCCCACAACGCCTGCTCCAGTGCATCCAGCACGAATGTCGTTTCCATGGACGATGAGACTCGCCACCCCACGATACATCCGGCAAACACATCAATGATGAACGCCACATAGACGAAGCCCTGCCATGTGCTGACGTAAGTAAAATCAGCCACCCACAGCTGGTCAGGTCGTTCTGCCACGAACTGACGGTTTACGCGGTCGCCTGCGGCAACGGCTTTCCGGCTGATGGTCGTACGGACCTTTTTACCCCGGAGAACACCGGCAAGTCCCATAACCGCCATGAGGCGCGCCACTGTACATCTGGCCACCCTGATACCTTCGCGTAACAACTGACGCCAGACTTTACGCACACCGTACACCTGATGATTTTCATCGTATACGCGCTGTATCTCTTTCTTCAGCCAGTCATCGTGCTGCGCACGGGCACTGCGTTTATCCGGATGATGTCGCTGTTGCTGACAGTGGTAATACGTTGACGGGGCAATATGCAGTTCGCTGCATACCGGTCCGACCCCGTACTGCTCACGCAGCTTATCCAGCAGTGGCATCATTTTTTCCAGAGGCGGTCGAACTCCGCCTTCGCAAAATAAGCGGAAGCCTGGCGAAGGATATCGTTACTGCGGCGCAGTTCACGATTTTCACGTTCCAGCTCTTTCAGACGCTGACGTTCAGCGGTGGTGAGCCCGCCATCACCGCCCCCGGTATCCCGCTCATGCTGGCGAACCCAGACACGCAGAGTCTCCGGCGTACAGCCAATCTTTGGGGCAATGGAACAAATTGCCGCCCACTGTGAGTCATATTCGCCCTGACTTTCCAGAACCATACGAATCGCCCTCTGACGGACTTCGGGGGAAAAACGAGTATTTTTAGTCATCCTGTTTACCTCTTTCTCAGGGAGTTTAGTCTCCAGGATTCCCGGGGCGGTTCAGATCAACAGCATCCCGATAACAGCTTGACTCTTAGAAGGGCGTCCAGGGTAGTCATTATACGAGCAGGCAGTTCCGGCAGTTATTGTTGCGATACCAGATCAGGCAGAATATGAGCCGGAGCGGAAACTGCTGGGATAACAGCCCAATGGAACGCTTCTTCAGGAGTCTGAAGAACGAATGGATGCCGGTGGTGGGTTACGTAAGCTTCAGCGAGGCAGCTCACGCCATAACGGACTATATCGTTGGATATTACAGCGCACTAAGACCGCACGAATATAACGGTGGGTTACCCCCAAACGAATCGGAAAATCGATACTGGAAAAACTCTAACTCGGTGGCCAGTTTTTGTTGACCACTTCATCTGGCCAAAATCAATGGACTGATCGGCAGATTCCGGAGCAATCCCGCAGGGAGCATCAATTACGGTTCCTTTAAAATTTACTTTACCTTGTCCCTGATCCGCCGCATTTGCTGCTGAACAGAAAGCAATTGCAACAGCTATGCCAAGAACCGATTTCATCATGGAAATAACCTCCTGATTATAGTTAAAATATCCTGTCAGTTATTACTGATGGATTTACCTTACATAATACCGGGTCAAATGTGACACGGTATTATTTACTTTAATGAATTTTCTCATACTTATTGAGAAATAGCCCTGAGCGACCTTGTGTTTGTCACAGGCTTCTTTTCTTGTCATGCCGTGGACAAAAAAATCTTCCAACGCACAAATAACTTTTCGACTGTTTATAGAAGAAATTTCAACCAGATGTCGAAAGTGCTCAACGGACATACTACCAGCTTGTCTATAATGTTCTCCCGATAAAAAATCAAAGTTTTTTTTATGAAAAAACACATCCCCTCCTGCTTTTCCAAGGAGACATCAATATCAGAAAAAATAAGTTTTTTTATTTATACAAGAAAAAAGAAAACGACAAAACAGAACAGCACAACACATTAAACCCATCACAAAGCATAAAACAGCAAAAAAGAAGGATTGAAAAACAAATAACAGCACAAAACACTAGTGAATGGTTGCTTTTTGGGATTAATATCTTTTTTATTAAAGGAAAAATATCAATACCATTAATAATCAATAACATAGACAAGGCAAGTTTTAATTAAAAATAGTAAATTGCTTATTTTTTGGCATTTATTGTCACTCAATAAATTACGCAATTTACTAAATAATACCTCTAAAAGAGTAAAATCTAAGAAATTTTCCTATATTACTAAGACTGGTAATTTTATGACAAAACAATAGAATATATCGATATATGAAATATATATTTTACATGCACATTTAAGCGCCGAGATTCCTTTCCCTCCCCATGTTTTTAGGCCCCAGAGGTTAAGAGAAACAACAATATTTTTTCAGTCTTGGCTCTATAACTATCAATATTCAGAGTTCAGATTATGTTTTATCGTTAATTTAAATCTATAAAATGAATACATGCGGAAGGTCTCTTGTTCAAATTAACTTTGTTTTTTTCACGTTAAACATTTTATCAATAGGCACTCGAGTAATTAGTGGAAGATTATTGGGGATAAAAAACACTATTAAACGCTTATGAAAAGACGTTGTTATTCAATTCTCATTGAATAACAAAAAATAATCAGTGTCCTGATCTCCGAAGAATACTTAAAAATAGCAGGAAAACTCTTGCTCCTCAGAGGGCAGAGCGACATTACTCAGAGATGTGCGTGAAGCAATTACCAGCAAGATTGAGCTTGTGCTACGTGAAAAATGACAGGATGACAGGGGCACAAGTAAGACAGAATTCACGCCCCTCCCTCCCTGTTACCTCTCCCTTGCTTTCTGTTTTCAGATCTCGTTCGCCCTGGCATTACTCCAAAACGGCAAACCAGCCCTCAGCCCGCGCCACGACTGGCTTAATACGGGATCCCTGCTGCAAAACGTACCTTTACGTATTTGGTTTTACCCGCAATAATGCGTGATAAGCAAACAAAAGGATCCGCGCGCTGCGATTTATTGTCGTGGAAGGATCCGGGCGTTCAGGTCAGAATACCTGTATCCATAAACAGTGCGTGTGCTACGTGAAAAATAACTCATGAACAATGTCATTCCCCTGCAGAATTCACCAGAACGCGTCTCCCTGTTACCCATTGCGCCGGGGGTGGATTTTGCAACAGCGCTCTCCCTGAGAAGAATGGCCACTTCCACGGGGGCCACACCGGCCTACCTGCTGGCCCCGGAAGTGAGTGCCCTTCTTTTCTATATGCCGGATCAGCGTCACCATATGCTGTTCGCCACCCTCTGGAATACCGGAATGCGTATTGGCGAAGCCCGGATGCTGACACCGGAATCATTTGACCTGGATGGAGTAAGACCGTTTGTGCGGATCCTGTCCGAAAAAGTGCGTGCGCGACGCGGACGCCCGCCAAAAGATGAAGTCCGCCTGGTTCCGCTGACAGATATAAGCTATGTCAGGCAGATGGAAAGCTGGATGATCACCACCCGGCCCCGTCGTCGTGAACCATTATGGGCCGTGACCGACGAAACCATGCGCAACTGGCTGAAGCAGGCTGTCAGACGGGCCGAAGCTGACGGGGTACACTTTTCGATTCCGGTCACACCACATACCTTCCGGCACAGCTATATCATGCACATGCTCTATCACCGCCAGCCCAGGAAGGTCATCCAGGCACTGGCCGGGCATAAGGATCCGCGCTCGATGGAGGTGTATACGCGGGTGTTCGCGCTGGACATGGCCGCCACACTGGCTGTGCCGTTCACCGGTGACGGGCATGATGCCGCGCAGATCCTGCGGACACTCCCCCCTCTGACGTGACAACGTCACTCATTACAGTTTATATAAGCTGTGGTGAGTAAACCCTACCTGAGATAAGCTGTAGTGAGTGAAATAAACTGTAGCAGGCAACATAAGCTGTAGTGAGCAGAACACTCACCAGAGGCAGTAATATAAGCTGTAGTAAGTAAACCGGGACAGATTACTCACTACAGCTTATGCTCAGCGGGATTTGAAGAGTTTTTCCAGGTCATCAAGGGTGATGCCCAGTTTCTCGAGGAGCTTCAGTTTTTCAGCCATTTCCGGGCTGACATCACCCGTTGTGGCTGGCAGCTGCGGGTTCTCCGCACTCTCATCATGAGGTGGCTTTAACTTGGGCCGGCGGTAATGAATGCAGAAGAGTTTGGTGCGTCCCCGCTGGATCTCAGTGTAATCCAGGTAGCCAATCTCCCGTAGCTGCTCCATGGCACGCCTCACCGTCTGGTTCTGTGAGAACACAGGGGATTTCAGGTTAAGACGGGCCCGCAGACGCGCCAGAGATATCGGCGCCGGATCCCGTGGCAGACTCTCTATAAAGGTATACAGGGCCTGCGCAGACTCCCGGCGCTTCAGGGCATTGATGGCCTTGAGTTGCAGCAGCACTTTCCGGTCAAACTGGTAGAGCTCAAACAGGCGTGGATCGGCCTGCAGCTGGACGATATCCTTTTCCGTATCATAGTAAGCCGACTGCACCAGATGTGTGATGTACTCTTTGGTGTGCTTTTCCGTTGTGCGGGAAAATGAGATCACGGTACCCGCGATACGTTTGAGTGAGGGGCTTATACGTTCACGAAGCTTACGTGATGACTGACTGGAGGGGATCCCGCAGAGTTTGGCGAACTCGACAAACGGCAGCTCAACTTTATCGCCGATAACCTTATGGCGGGCAAAGGAATGAATCACCCCTACCCAGGTCTTGAAGTCATTATCCATATCCAGACGCGGGCCGGTGATCTCCACCTTATCAAAACCTTCGGCTCTGGCGAGAGACAGGCGCGTCAGTTCTTCCGTCGCATCAGTCCGGGAAAGCGTGTTTTTTTTGCTGTTCTTCAGTGATTTAAGCGTGGGAACAAACACCCCAAGCCGCATCAGTGCCACAGGCTGCACTGTATTACTGGCATTAGGTGTAAGATTTACGACTTCACCGGAGGATTTATCCACCTCTTCAAACAGCTTTTTTATGTCCAGATTGTCCTTGTCCAGATAGCCTCCGATCGGTGGATAGTTTAAGAATAAAAGCAGCCACTCTTTTCATTAGATGGCCTGTAAAGCGCCAGACAACTGGCTTCAGTTTATACACAACCCTGATGAACTTTCAGGGGGCATACTCACTGTAGTTTATATCACTCGCTCATTACAGTATATCCTCTGCATAACACAGCTTATTGTATACCAGTTACAGTTTATGATTTACTTGCTACAGCTTATGTGATCATGCTCCAGGCTCAGTGCTGGCGCGGCCTTCAGAGATGTCGGGATCTTCTTTGGATCTTACAGGGATCGCTTTAAGGATCTTATTACTGGATCGAATGAATGTATATGTGGATAACCTGCTGAGCAGCAAGGCAATTCAGATAGTTCTTCAGTGATCACTTGCCGCGACTACAGTGCGTACCTGCTTCCTTCAGCTTCTGTGTTATTGCGCTTCCTCGCCGGTTCGCGGGCTTTAGCCCGGTCACCGGACTGCGGCGAGCACTGATGGTTCAGCCCTCAATGTAGAGTATGCCGTACCTGAATTGCTCGCAGATCCATAATACGGTGGTTACGTAGTGCAGTTTAATAATGACTTCTTAAGATCAGACCCGCCAAAGATAGTCTGAGCCTGCTCAGATTAGCGTCGTGAGTCTTCTCACTATACTTTTACGTGCTATACCCGGATTCATAACCAACTTGTGGTTGAAACCTGCATACCATAACTCTATTATGTTTGTACGGTATTTTTCCGTACTCACTATCAAAGTATCACCATGACCGGCCTGGATAAATGTTATCGCCTTAAGGCCCGAACTTAACAAAGCTGACCGTTCTTTCAGAATTAAGAGTGGTCAGGGAGAAAAACCATGTCAGCACTGAAGAAGCAGCGCATCGATCTGAGATTAAATGAAGACGACAAACACATGATCGAAGAAGCTGCAGCAATGACTAACCAGTCCATTTCGCAGTTCATGGTCAGTACCGCCTCAGCACGTGCTGCTGAAGTTATTGATCAGCACCGTCGCCTGCTCCTCAATGAGGAGTCCTGGAATCTGGTTATGGATGCAATCACTAATCCGCCAGCACCAAATGACCGGCTGAAACGCGCCACTAACCGTCTCCGGGAACTGGAGTAATAAATGGACGGTTTAAGGATTGAGATTTTTTCAGAGGAAGTTGAATATCAATTAAGCAACTTCGATTGTGGAGAAGAGTATCTGAATACTTTTCTCACCGATCATCTGCAACGTCAGCACAGTAGTAAGATTTTACGGGGTTATCTGCTCGTGACGAGAGAGGATAGACCACGTGTCATGGGGTACTACACCCTGTCAGGCAGTTGCTTTGAGAAAATACTTCTCCCCAGCAAAACACAACAAAAGCGTGTGCCCTACAAAAATGTGCCGAGCGTGACTTTGGGCCGTCTGGCAATTGATAAAAGCATTCATCACCAGGGATATGGAGAAACACTTGTTACCCATGCGATGAAAGTCGTGTATCAGGCCTCGCAGGCTGTGGGTATACACGGAATGTTCGTGGAGGCGCTGAACGATAACGCCAAAAAATTCTACCTTCGACTGGGTTTTATACAGTTAAAGGAAGAAAACTGTGATTCGCTCTTCTACCCGACAAAATCTATTGAAGTATTGTTCGAAGTAAATGACGAATAAAAATCAGATTTAAACCGTTCGATACTGGATCAGGGCTGGTATGAAATGCGCTGCCAGCTTGAGTATAAGCAGCTCTGGCGTGGTGGTCAGGTGCTGGCTGTGGTCATACAGCGAATGCCGATGTAAACGGCGCTCGTAACATTTTAGCGGCGGGGCATGCCGTGCTTGCGTGTGGAGGATTGGGGCAGTCAGGCTGCCTGTTTAAGCCGGAACCCACGTCCTTCAGAGTGTGGGCGATGTTAATTTACCCAGTCTTCCAGCTTCAGGCCCGGCAATCGCCGTATCGTTCTGGCCGATCGGCGTCCCGGCCTGGCGCAGTGCCACTTTAATATCCGTGGTGCCGTCCACCGCGGCGCGGTCCCAAGACAGGATGGCATCGAGGCACGGGCAGAATTTATCAACCAGTTGCACGTGACGCGGGGAGGCCTTCGGACCGGAGGCACCGAAGCGCATTTCAGAGTAAGTAATGGCCGAGACCACAATGCGGTGACTAAACACGCCGCCTGCTCAAGGCGCTTCAGCACAGTTTCCGGCTGCTTGCGCATGATGAACGAGCAGATACAGGTGTCGAGCATATACGTTTTGTTCACAGGTCAAATCGACCTTCGTCGCTGACAACATTCTCGCGCTCCGCCATAAAATCCGGATCGGCTTTTTCGAGCTGCGCGAATGAGCCCCAGTTCGGCTGGACGGGACGCAGGATGATGCTGTCTCCTTCGCGGACGATCTCCAGCTCTCTCACCCGCTCAAAATCCAAATCGCGGGGCAGATGGATGGCGCGGTTATTGCCGTTTTTAAAAATGGATACAGTTCTCATTATTTCCCCCTGACCGGGCGGCCTGTATGGCTATGCTCAGTATATGCATATTGAACCGCCCCGGGTTTCCTGGAGAGTGTTTTATCTGTGAACTCAGGCTGCCAGATCATCGTTTCCGATGGAAGCATAATAAGCTTTTTCTGCTTCTGCCGGAGGAGTATGGCCCAGCCTTTCCAGCAATCGTCGATTGTTATACCAGTCCACCCACGTGAGTGTGGCCAGTTCCACTTCTGCACGGTTTTTCCAGCTCTTACGGTGTATTACCTCCGCTTTGTAAAGACCATTGATGCTCTCCGCCATCGCGTTGTCATACGAGTCGCCTGTACTCCCTGTTGATGCCAGTAATCCGGCTTCCTTAAGCCGCTGCGTGTAGGCCAGCGATACATACTGAGAACCTTTATCACTGTGATGGACTGTGCCGGACGGCCGACGGGCCCACAACGCCTGCTCCAGTGCATCCAGCACGAATGTCGTTTCCATGGACGATGAGACTCGCCACCCCACGATACATCCGGCAAACACATCAATGATGAACGCCACATAGACGAAGCCCTGCCATGTGCTGACGTAAGTAAAATCAGCCACCCACAGCTGGTCAGGTCGTTCTGCCACGAACTGACGGTTTACGCGGTCGCCTGCGGCAACGGCTTTCCGGCTGATGGTCGTACGGACCTTTTTACCCCGGAGAACACCGGCAAGTCCCATAACCGCCATGAGGCGCGCCACTGTACATCTGGCCACCCTGATACCTTCGCGTAACAACTGACGCCAGACTTTACGCACACCGTACACCTGATGATTTTCATCGTATACGCGCTGTATCTCTTTCTTCAGCCAGTCATCGTGCTGCGCACGGGCACTGCGTTTATCCGGATGATGTCGCTGTTGCTGACAGTGGTAATACGTTGACGGGGCAATATGCAGTTCGCTGCATACCGGTCCGACCCCGTACTGCTCACGCAGCTTATCCAGCAGTGGCATCATTTTTTCCAGAGGCGGTCGAACTCCGCCTTCGCAAAATAAGCGGAAGCCTGGCGAAGGATATCGTTACTGCGGCGCAGTTCACGATTTTCACGTTCCAGCTCTTTCAGACGCTGACGTTCAGCGGTGGTGAGCCCGCCATCACCGCCCCCGGTATCCCGCTCATGCTGGCGAACCCAGACACGCAGAGTCTCCGGCGTACAGCCAATCTTTGGGGCAATGGAACAAATTGCCGCCCACTGTGAGTCATATTCGCCCTGACTTTCCAGAACCATACGAATCGCCCTCTGACGGACTTCGGGGGAAAAACGAGTATTTTTAGTCATCCTGTTTACCTCTTTCTCAGGGAGTTTAGTCTCCAGGATTCCCGGGGCGGTTCAGGTAACTGTTACGACAACGCTCCGATGGAAAGCTTCTGGGGAACGCTGAAAAATGAGAGCCTGAGCCACTATCGTTTTAATAACCGGGATGAAGCCATCTCAGTAATACGGGAATACATTGAGATTTTCTACAATCGTCAGCGTCGTCACTCTCGTCTGGGGAATATCTCCCCGGCAGCCTTCAGGGAAAAATATCATCAGATGGCTGCTTAAAAAAGAACAAATGGTAGTGTCCGCTATTGCCAGTACACCTCAAATCTCCCCCTCTACATGTTAAAGGTAGATAAAAATAATTGATGATTTTCATCTTTCAGAAAAAGATATGTTCCATTTTACTCATAACAATTAAAATCACATTATAGTTAATAAAGTTTCCTCTCTCAATCGTCAAGAAGATGAATGATATATCGCTAATATATACAACATTTTTCTCCATTCGTATCAGGCATTGCTACTCCAAGAACAATTTATAATTCAGGAGAGAATTATATGGCTTTTGTATCATCAACAGGAACTCCGCCCCAAGAAGGAGATAAAGGTATTCTGTATGATTTTAATGACGGAGCAAGAGTCTTACTTCCGAAAGGCGAGTGGCATGTTAATATCATTGATGATGATTCAGGAAATATTTTATTTTCATGCGATACGTCCGGAGGGTGGGTAACAAGCACAAAAAAATATTATGTCAGGTTCAGAGTGCAGGTATTTAAAAAAGGAGAAACATCTCCCTGTCTTGACACTGTAATGAATCTGAAGGGTAAGCATGTTTTAATATCATTTCCAACAGGAACGCTGGGAGATATTATTGCATGGTTTCACTACGCTGAAAAATTCCGTATAAAACATCAATGCAAACTCGAATGCGCCGTTAGTGAAGAGTTCATAACACTATTCTCAGATAATTATCCGGAAATAAAGTTTACAGCAGCTCAGGATAAATATGAAGGTAAACCATATGCAACGTACAGAATTGGTTTATTTTTTAATGGCGATACAGATAATCAGCCGGTCGATTTTCGTCTGGTTGGTTTTCATCGCAATGCCGGCTATATCCTTGGCGTATCTCCTCAGGAAGAGCCACCCCGACTTAATCTTTCAGCTGAAAGGAAAATTCAGGAGCCTTATGTCTGTATTGCCGTACAGTCTACCGCACAGGCAAAGCACTGGAATAATGGTCCTGGATGGGCTGAAGTGGTCAGTCACTTAAAGGAACTTGGATATCGGGTTTTATGTATTGACAGGAGTGCTCACTCAGGTCATGGCTTTGTCTGGAATCATATTCCATGGGGAGCCGAAGATTTTACCGGAGCACTGCCTCTCCAGGAGCGGGTGGATTTATTAAAACATGCCAGTTTCTTTGTCGGGTTAGCCAGTGGATTATCGTGGCTGGCATGGGCGACCAGAATCCCCGTGGTTTTAATCAGCGGTTTCAGCAGGCCTGACAGTGAGTTTTATACCCCCTGGCGAGTGTTTAATTCACATGGGTGTAATGGATGCTGGGACAACATAAATTATAACTTCGATCATGCTGATTTTCTGTGGTGTCCTGTGCATAAAGGTACGGACAGACAGTTTGAATGCACCCGGCTTATTACAGGAAAACAGGTGTGTGGGGTTATTGACTCCCTGCACAATTATTTAATTAAAAATAAGGTTGTTGAAGAATGAACAAGGCATACAGCATTGTATGGAATAGCTCCAGGCAGGCATGGGTTGTGGCCTCTGAGCTAGCCAGAGGACGCGGGTTCGTCCTTGCGAAAAACACACTTCTGGTATTAACAGTAGCTTCTGCTGTCGGAAATGCTTTTGCGCAAAACGTTTCCAGTGGTGTTGTTTCTAACGGAGTTGTATCTTCCGGAGAAACACAGGTTGTGTATTCAAATGGTCAAACCAGCAACGCCACAGTAAATAGTGGAGGAATACAGAACGTCAACAATGGAGGGAAAACCACCTCTACAACAGTTAATAGTTCGGGAGCTCAGAACGTTGGGAACTCAGGAACTGCAATAAGTACTATTGTAAATTCTGGAGGGGTGCAACGTGTTAGTTCTGGAGGAGTTACTTCTGCAACAAGCTTAAGTGGCGGAGCTCAGAACATCTATAATCTTGGTCATGCATCAAGCACCATTATTTTTAACGGTGGAATCCAGACGATTTTATCCGGTGGTATCTCTGAAGATACAAATATCAGTTCGGGTGGTCAGCAACGTGTCAGTAGTGGTGGCGTTGCCTCTGGCACCACTATTAATAGCTCAGGCACACAAAATATTCTTTCCGGAGGCAGTACCAGCGCTACTGTGGTTAATTCCGGCGGTTTCCAGCGCGTAAGTTCAGGCGGTACAGCCACGGGAACCCAACTGAGTGGGGGGACGCAGAATGTTTCATCAGGGGGGAGTGCTATAAACACTTCTGTTTATAACTCTGGTGTACAGACTGTTTATGCCGGAGCAACTGTTACTGATACAACCGTAAATTCAGGCGGTAAGCAAAATATCTCTTCTGGCGGCAGTGCCAGCGGTACAGTTGTGAATACTTCTGGTACTCAGAATATATATTCCGGAGGTAGTGCTGTAAGTACACATATCAGTAGTGGTGGTGACCAGCGTGTCTCTTCTGGTGGTAATGCCAGTGGGACAGTTGTCAGTTCAGGCGGTTTCCAGCGCGTAAATTCAGGTGGTACAGCCACGGGAACCCAACTGAGTGGGGGGGCGCAGAACGTCTCTTCTGGCGGCAGTGCCATTGCTGCTGAAGTGTACTCTGGTGGCAAGCAAACTGTCTATGCAGGTGGCGTGGCATCTGGCACTCAAATTTTTGACGGCGGCATGGTCAATGTGTCTGGTGGTTCCGTGTCAGGAGCAAGCGTAAACCTGAATGGCAGGTTAAACGTTTATGCAGGCAATGTGACGGGGACTATCCTTAACAAGGAAGGGCGGCAGTATATTCGTTCAGGAGCTTCTGCAACCAGTACTGTAGCCAATACTGACGGCCGGGAATATGTGCTCTCTGGTGGGGTTGCTGACGGAACGGTGGTGAACAGCGGAGGATTACAGGCGGTAAGCGGAGGGGGAAGTGCTTCTTCTACTGTTATCAATGAGGGGGGCTCCCAGTTTGTATATGAAGGAGGGAACGTAAGCGGAACAGTCATCAAAAACGGCGGGGCCATACGCGTGGATGCAGGTGCCAGTGCGCTGAATATTGCATTAAGCAGCGGTGGTAATTTGTTTACCTCGACGGGGGCGACCGTTACCGGAACGAACCACTATGGCAGCTTCTCCGTTTCACAAAACCATGCGTCAAATGTCGTATTAGAGAACGGGGGGCTTCTGGCTGTCACATCAGGCGGTACAGCAACCGATACAACCGTAAACTCCGCTGGTCGTTTAAGAATTGATGAGGGAGGGGCTCTTGACGGAACAACCACAATCAATACTGATGGCATTATAGCCGGGGCAAACATCAAGAATGATGGTGATTTCATTCTCAATCTTGCTGGCGATTATGATTTTAATACAGAGTTGTCAGGGAATGGTGCTCTTATTAAAGATAACTCCGGAGTCATGTCTTATGAAGGTACATTGACACAGGCGAAGGGGGTTAACGTTAAAAATGGTGGGATTATATTGGGCTCTGCAGTAGTCAATGCAGATATGGCCGTCAGCCAGAATGCCTATATAAACCTCTCAGACCAGGCAACAATTAATGGCTCGGTTAATAACAATGGAAGCGTTGTTATTAATAACAGCATCATAAACGGGAATATTACGAATGATGCTGACTTAAGCTTTGGTATGGCAAAGCTGCTCTCTGCTACTGTGAATGGCAGTCTTGTTAATAACAAAAATATCATTCTGAATCCGACAAAAGAAAGTGCAGGTAATACTCTTACCGTGTCAAATTATACCGGGGCACCGGGAAGTGTTATTTCTCTTGGTGGGGTGCTTGAAGGAGATAATTCCCTTACGGACCGTCTGGTGGTGAAAGGTAATACTTCTGGTCAAAGTGACATCGTTTATGTCAATGAGGGTGGCAATGGTGGACAGACGAAAGAGGGTATTAATATTATTTCTGTAGAGGGAAATTCTGACGCAGAATTCTCTCTGAAGAACCGTGTGGTTGCCGGAGCTTATGATTACACTCTGCAGAAAGGAAACGTGAGTGGGACAGATAATAAGGGGTGGTATTTAACCAGTCATCTTCCCACATCTGATACCCGGCAATACAGACCGGAGAACGGAAGTTATGCCACCAATATGGCACTGGCTAACTCACTGTTCCTCATGGATTTGAATGAGCGTAAGCAATTCAGTGCCGTGAGTGATAATACCCAGCCTGAGTCCGCATCAGTGTGGATGAAGATTACGGGCGGAAGAACCTCGGGTAAGCTTAGTGACGGGCAAAATAAAACAACAACCAATCAATTTATCAATCAACTCGGGGGAGACATTTATAAATTCCACGCTGAACAACTGGGTGACTTTACCCTGGGGATTATGGGGGGCTATGCAAACGCAAAAGGTAAAACGATAAACCAAACGAGTAAGAAAGAGGCCAGAAACACACTGGATGGTTATTCGGCCGGATTATACGGAACCTGGTATCAGAACGGTTCAAATGCAACAGGACTCTTTGCTGAAAGCTGGGTGCAATATAACTGGTTTAATGCATCTGTTAAAGGGGACGGGCTGGAGCAGGAAAAATATAACCTGAATGGTTTAACCGCTTCCGTGGGCGGAGGGTATAACCTGAATGTGCACACATGGACATCACCTGAGGGAATTAAAGGTGAATTCTGGTTGCAGCCTCATCTGCAGGCTGTCTGGATGGGGGTTACGCCGGATACACATCAGGAAGATAACGGAACGGTGGTACAGGGCACAGGGAAAAATAATCTTCAGACAAAAGCAGGTATTCGTGCATCCTGGAAGGTGAAAAGTTCCCTGGATAAGGATACCGGGCGGGAGTTTCGACCGTATATAGAGGCAAACTGGCTCCATAACACTCATGAATTTGGTGTTAAAATGAGTGGTGACAGCCAGTTGTTGTCAGGTAGCAGAAATCAGGGAGAGATAAAGACAGGTATTGAGGGGGTGATTACTCAAAATCTGTCAGTGAATGGCGGAGTCGCATATCAGGCAGGAGGTCACGGGAGCAATGCTATCTCCGGAGCGCTGGGGATAAAATACAGCTTCTGATAATATGCCGGCCCTCATTTCTGAGGGCCGGAAATCCAAACTGAAGTGGCACACTGAATTTGGCCACCTGAACAGAGGTGATATGCTCACCTCAGAACAACACAGGTGCTCCAATGAAAAAAAGAAATTTCAGCGCAGAGTTTAAACGCGAATCCGCTCAACTGGTTGTTGACCAGAACTACACGGTGGCAGATGCCGCCAAAGCTATGGATGTTGGCCTTTCCACAATGACAAGATGAACCGCCCCGGGAATCCTGGAGACTAAACTCCCTGAGAAAGAGGTAAACAGG
>ENA-UOZH01000232-UOZH01000232.1-food-metagenome-genome-assembly--contig:-NODE-232-length-19435-cov-4.496233_pt1 | contig 19435 bp, 16 predicted proteins | sample MGYA00249888_ERZ772728 | MGnify/ENA primary metagenome ERZ772728 (study PRJEB29005, sample SAMN08379450) | food metagenome | isolation source: cheese spiked with Escherichia coli O157 | study: EMG produced...
CACCGGTCTGCCTAACATTCGTGCGCTGGAAGTTTTTCTACAGCATCATCCTGAGGCCAAAGTCTGCTGCTTGCGTCTGGATAATCTGGAATTCCTGAGCCGTCACTACGGCATCCTCATGCGCGTGCACTGTAAAAAGATGATCACCGCGTCGCTGCAGCCGTTATTGCAAAAAGACGAGAAGCTCTTCCAGTTACCAGGCAGTGAACTGATGTTGGTCTTGCTGGGACCGGGCACGGCTGAACGTCTGCAATTTATGGTTGACCATCTGAACAGCCGTAAAATTATCTGGAACAAGACTGAGCTCGACATTGAGTTTGGTGCCTCCTGGGGGGAAGTGCCAAATGGAGAAAGCGTGCATCACACGCTGGGTCAGTTGAGCTGGCTTTCCGAGCAGTCCTGTTCCGGGCATAACGTCCTGGCGTTAACCAACAGTCTGGATGATGTTTCTGGTCATACGACGGACAGGGTGCTAATGCTGGCCCGTATAAAACGCGCCCTTGATATCGGTGGTCTCCATCTTTACGCGCAGCCAATTCACAACGCGCGCGGAGAAGGGTACTTTGAAATCCTTTCGCGTCTTGAAAGTGATGGTGAGATCATCACCCCTGACCGCTTTATTCCGCTGATTGCTCAGTTCAACCTGAGCCACCGATTCGACCTGAACGTGGTGGAAAAATTGCTGATGTGGATGCGCAGTCATCCATCCGGACGGGCCGGAACGCGGTTCTCCGTTAATCTGATGCCGCTGACGCTGATGCAGAACGAGATTGCAGCTGAGATCATCGCGCTTTTTGAACGCTACGCCGTTGCACCGCAAGATATCGTCATTGAGATCACCGAGGAACAGGCTTTCTCTGACTCGGGAAGCAGCATCAACAATATCCAGCAGCTGCGGGATTATGGCTTCCGCATTGCTATCGATGACTTTGGTACCGGCTATGCCAACTTTGAGCGCCTGAAGCGACTGGAGGCCGATATCATTAAGATCGATGGCTGCTTCGTGAAAGATATCTGCACCGACAGCATGGATGCGATGATCGTGCAGTCCATTTGCAACATGGCAAAAACGAAATCGCTTTGTGTGGTGGCTGAATATGTGGAATCGGCTGAACAACGCGAGATGTTGCTGCGATACGGCGTTGATTATTTGCAGGGCTATTTGATTGGTAAACCACTGCCCCTGACGGCGCTGGAGACATAAAAAAACCGGGAGCGATGGCTCCCGGTTTTCATTGAGCGGTATGGATTACAGCACCAATGCTGCGATAGAGGCAGACAGGACGCTCACCAGCGTTGAACCGTAAACCAGCTTCAGGCCAAAGCGAGAAACGACGTTACCTTGCTCTTCGTTCAGGCCTTTAATCGCACCAGCGATAATACCGATGGAAGAGAAGTTCGCGAAGGAGACCAGGAAGACGGACAGGATCCCTTCCGCACGCGGGGAGAGCGTGCTGGCAATCTTCTGAAGATCCATCATCGCCACGAATTCATTGGATACCAGTTTCGTTGCCATGATACTGCCCACCTGCAACGCTTCGTGAGCGGGCACACCCATTACCCAGGCGACCGGGTAGAAGATATAGCCCAGAATACCCTGGAACGAAATACCAAGTACGGCCGCAAACAGGGCGTTCAGCGCAGCGATCAGTGCGATAAAGCCAATCAGCATCGCGGCAACGATAATCGCAACCTTGAAACCCGCCAGAATGTATTCACCCAGCATTTCGAAGAAGCTCTGTCCCTCGTGCAGGTTTGACATCTGAATGTTCTCTTCGCTGGCATCCACGCGGTACGGGTTAATCAGCGAAAGAACAATAAAGGTGCTGAACATATTCAGAACCAGCGCTGCAACCACGTATTTAGGTTCCAGCATAGTCATATACGCGCCCACGATAGACATGGAAACGGTAGACATTGCTGTCGCCGCCATGGTGTACATGCGGTTACGGGACATCTTGCCGAGGATATCTTTATACGCAATGAAGTTCTCAGACTGACCCAGGATCAGCGAGCTGACTGCGTTAAAGGATTCCAGCTTGCCCATGCCATTAACTTTCGATAACAGGAAGCCGATTGCACGGATAACCACCGGCAGAACACGAATGTGCTGGAGGATCCCGATCAGGGCAGAGATGAAGACGATAGGGCAGAGCACTTTCAGGAAGAAGAAGGCCAAACCCTGATCGTTCATGTTGCCAAAGACAAAGTTAGTCCCTTCGTTGGCAAATCCGAGCAGTTTTTCGAACATTTCGGAGAAGCCTTTTACGAAGCCGAGACCTACGTTGGAGTTCAGGAAGAACCACGCAAGTAAAACTTCAATGACCAGCAGTTGGACAACATAACGAATACGAATTTTTTTGCGGTCTGTGCTGACCAGCAATGCGAGTGCAGTAACGACAACAAGTGCCAGGACAAAATGAAGGACGCGGTCCATATTTGCTCCAAATATGAGGCAGGTTTAATTTCCGTGCACATTCTATGTAACAAGCACAAAGAAAACGAGATCAAGCCCACACTATAGTTACATCCTGTGACGAGTCTCAAAAATAGTGATCAACAATACATTTTTGTTATGTTAGGTAAATGAGTGAAAAGTTAAGTTTGTGTGCTACGCTTCACAAATGTCTGCGCATTTTCACATTCTGTGACCTTGCTCCACCTGCCTGTCTATTGTCCCTGGCTATCAGAGTGATCATGTTAACCATTACAAATGAACTTGATAATCATTCTCATTTTGATAGCATAAAACATAGCACAGGCTATATTTCCAGAGGCAGAAATGACGAATAGTCGCGTAGAGAGTAGCAGCGGCAGGGCGGCACGCAAGCTGCGGTTCGCATTAATGGGACCTGCATTCATTGCCGCGATTGGCTACATCGATCCGGGTAATTTTGCGACCAATATTCAGGCCGGGGCCAGTTTCGGCTATAAGCTGCTGTGGGTTGTGGTGTGGGCCAACCTGATGGCGATGCTGATTCAGATGCTTTCCGCGAAGCTGGGTATTGCCACCGGGAAAAACCTGGCGGAGCAAATCCGCGATCACTATCCGCGTCCGGCGGTATGGTTTTACTGGGTCCAGGCGGAAATTATCGCCATGGCCACCGATCTCGCCGAGTTTATCGGGGCGGCGATCGGCTTTAAGCTTATTCTGGGCGTCTCCCTGCTACAGGGCGCCGTGCTGACCGGTATCGCCACGTTCCTTATTTTGATGCTCCAGAGGCGGGGACAAAAACCGCTGGAGAAAGTCATCGGCGGCCTGCTGCTGTTCGTCGCTGCCGCCTATATTGTTGAGCTGATTTTCTCCCAGCCGAATCTGGTGCAGTTGACGAAAGGGATGGTGATCCCGTCGTTACCCACCTCTGAAGCCGTATTTCTGGCCGCCGGGGTGCTGGGGGCGACCATTATGCCGCACGTAATTTATCTGCACTCTTCTTTAACCCAAAATCTGCACGGCGGGACGAGTAAAGAGCGCTACTCCGCCTCGAAATGGGATGTGGCAATTGCGATGACCATTGCCGGATTTGTGAATCTGGCGATGATGGCGACTGCCGCCGCCGCGTTTCACTTTAACGGGCATACCGGGGTTGCCGATCTCGACCAGGCGTACCTGACGCTGGAGCCGTTGCTGAGCCATGCCGCTGCCACTATTTTTGGTTTAAGCCTGGTTGCTGCGGGACTTTCCTCTACGGTTGTGGGGACACTGGCCGGGCAGGTGGTGATGCAGGGGTTCGTACGTTTCCATATTCCACTGTGGGTTCGCCGTTCGGTAACGATGCTGCCTTCCTTTATTGTAATTCTGATGGGGCTGGATCCGACCCGCATTCTGGTGATGAGTCAGGTGCTGCTGAGTTTCGGTATTGCGCTGGCGCTGGTGCCGCTACTGATATTCACCAGCAACAAATCGCTGATGGGCGATCTGGTGAATTCGACGTGGGTGAAACGCGCCGGGTGGGCCATTGTGGTCGTGGTGGTGGCGTTAAACATGTGGTTGCTGATAGGCACAGCAGCAGGCCTGTAAAAGAAAAAGGAGCCGTGAGGCTCCTTTTAGCTGTTAATGGTGATGGCCGTGACCATGGCCTTTGCCTTTTCCGTGACCCCTGCCGCCACGGCGGTCGTCACGATCGTTCCAGCCTTCGCGGTAGCCGCGCTCGTAGGCCTTACGCTTATCCCAGCCACGGTGATAGCCGTTATCGTGTTTCCACCAGCGGTTTTTACGCCACTCATAATGTCGGTGCCAGTAGTCACGGTCGCGCCAGTAGCCACCGTCCCAGTATCTGCCGTAGTCATCACGATCGCCAATTTGTAATTTAATCGATGGCAACAGGGTGATTTCGCCCGCATTGGCGACCAGCGGGGCCGAAGCCAGTAGTACCGCTGCAAGAATCAGTGACCTGAACATACTCTTTCTCCTTCACGATCGGGGCCGCTGTGCGACCTGTTAACGCAATTTTACGAGTTGGTAAACATTCGTTTCATCGCCTCAACTCCTAAATCATGAACGAGAGCACTTTTTGCTAAAAGTGTTTTTAATCTGAACTGGACAGGATCGCTTCTATCGTCTTCAGCTCTTCTGCGGAGAAATGACGATTTTCAAGCATGCCTGCTGCATCATCAATTTGTCCGGTTTTGCTTGCGCCGATGAGCACGGATGTCACCGCATCGTGGCGCAGGATCCAGGCCAGTGCCATTTGCGAAAGCTTTTGCCCCCGTTTTTCCGCCAGCGCATTCAGCTTGCGTACCTTTTCCAGCTTTTTGTCGGTGACCTGTTCCGGATTAAGGAACTTACTGCCGCTTGCTGCGCGAGAATCTGCCGGGATGCCGTTCAGATAGCGATCGGTCAACTGTCCGCCCGCCAGGGGAGAGAAGGGGATACATCCCACCCCATTTTGCTGCAACACGTCCAGCAACCCCTCTTCAGGCGCACGTTCAAACATGGAGTACTTCGGCTGGTGGATTAGACAGGGCGTGCCCAGATCCTCCAGTATTTCAATCGCCTGCCGCGCCAGTTCTGCCGGGTAGTTGGACAGGCCGATGTACAGCGCTTTGCCCTGGCGCACCACATGGTCAAGCGCTTTCATCGTTTCACGCAGCGGCGTTTGTGGATCGGGGCGGTGGTGATAGAAGATATCAACGTACTCCAGCCCCATACGCCTGAGGCTCTGGTCCAGGCTGGAAATCAGATATTTACGCGAGCCCCAGTCGCCGTAAGGCCCGTCCCACATGGTGTAGCCCGCTTTGGTGGAGATGATTAGCTCATCGCGCCAGGGCAGGAAATCCTCCTGCAGGATGCGCCCGAAGTTGCGTTCGGCTGAACCAGGAGGTGGGCCGTAATTATTGGCAAGGTCAAAATGTGTAATACCCAAATCGAAAGCGCGCTGTAAAAGTTGACGGCTGTTTTCGAGCAGCGTCGCGTCGCCAAAATTATGCCAAAGCCCCAGCGAGATGGCGGGAAGCTTGAGGCCGCTTTGTCCACAGCGGCGATATTGCATTGTCTGGTAACGATTTTTGTCAGGTTGATAACCCATGAGCGAGACCTCTGGCGCTGGAAAGAAAAATCAGTGTATGCGTTTACACTAACCTGAAGAAAATGAGCATAGCTCAGCTTTTTTCGTAAAGCATTCTTTCCAGCCCCTGATTGTCGCCAATTCTGGACACCCTTCACGCTTATTTAATACTCAGAGTGAGGTCAACGTCAGAAGGACACCTATAATATGCGTACCCCCTATTGCGTCGCCGATTACCTGCTGGACCGACTAACAGATTGCGGTGCCGATCATCTGTTTGGCGTGCCGGGCGACTATAACCTGCAGTTTCTCGACCATGTGATAGACAGCCCGGACATCTGCTGGGTGGGCTGTGCCAACGAGCTGAACGCGTCTTACGCCGCAGACGGCTATGCCCGCTGTAAGGGATTTGCCGCACTCCTGACGACTTTCGGCGTTGGGGAGTTAAGCGCCATGAACGGTGTGGCGGGCAGCTTTGCCGAACATGTCCCCGTGCTCCATATTGTGGGGGCTCCGGGTATGGCGGCGCAGCAGCGAGGAGAGTTACTGCACCACACCTTAGGCGACGGCGAGTTCCGCCATTTCTACCACATGAGCGAACCCATCACCGTTGCACAGGCGGTGCTTACCGAACAAAACGCCTGCTATGAAATTGACAGAGTCCTGACCACCATGCTGCGGGAGCGCCGTCCGGGCTACCTGATGCTGCCCGCCGATGTGGCGAAAAAAGCCGCTACGCCCCCTGTAAGCGCTCTCACTCTTAACTCCGCACCGGCCGATTCAGCCTGCATGCAAGCGTTCCGTGAGGCTGCCGAAAAGCGTTTGTCAACGAGCAAACGCACCGCGCTGTTAGCTGACTTCCTGGTGCTGCGCCACGGTTTGCGCGCGGCCCTTCAGACGTGGGTGAAAGAGGTGCCGATGGCACACGCCACCATGCTGATGGGCAAGGGCATTTTTGACGAACGACAGAGCGGTTTTTATGGCACCTACAGCGGATCGGCGAGCGCCGCGGCGGTCAAAGAGGCAATCGAGGGGGCTGATACAGTGCTGTGCATTGGCACGCGCTTTACCGATACGCTCACAGCCGGGTTTACCCACCAGCTGACGCCAGATCAGACGATAGAGGTTCAGCCCCACGCGTCCCGCGTCGGCGACGTCTGGTTTACGGGTATCCCGATGAGGGAGGCCATTGAAACGCTGACAGCGCTGTGTAAAACGCATGTGTGTGATACGCGAGCGCCATCGGATCACAGCAGCTCTTCTTTCCCCACTATCGAAGGGGCGCTGACTCAGGAGAGCTTCTGGCGTACCCTGCAAACGGTTATTCGCCCCGGAGACATTATTCTGGCTGACCAGGGGACGTCTGCTTTCGGCGCTATCGATTTGCGTTTACCGGCAGACGTGAACTTTATCGTCCAGCCGCTTTGGGGATCGATCGGCTACACGCTCGCGGCGGCGTTTGGCGCGCAAACAGCGTGTCCGAACCGACGCGTGATTGTCCTGACGGGTGACGGTGCCGCGCAGTTGACCATTCAGGAGCTGGGATCGATGCTGCGCGACAAGCAGCGCCCGATTATTCTGGTGCTTAACAACGAGGGATACACGGTTGAGAGAGCCATCCACGGGCCGGAGCAGCGCTATAACGATATTGCCCTCTGGAACTGGACGCAGATCCCGCAGGCGCTGAGCCTGGCGCCAGAGGCAGAATGCTGGCGCGTCAGCGAAGCGGAAACACTGGCGGAGGTGCTGGATAAAGTAGCACACCACGAGCGGCTATCGCTGATCGAGGTGATGCTGCCGAAAGCCGATATTCCGCCGCTGCTGAGCGCGCTGACCAAAGCGCTGGAGGCGCGCAATAACGCCTGATTACCTGTCGTTTCGCCATGCCATCAACATCGGTTTGCCCGCCAGCAGGAGCCAGGCGGGCAACATCACGATACAAAGGAGCGGCAGAAGCGTGGTATCCGGCACAACAACGGCCGCCATAAACAGACTCAGCCATGCATCGCGCGTTACCACCAGTACCAGCCCCAGAATGGAGCAGGAGACGGTAATCGCCGCAGGGACAGCGTCGACGTGCTCATGCAGCATCAGCCCCAGCGCGACGCCAACAAATACCGCCGGGAAGATACGTCCTCCCCGGAAACCACAGGCTGCAGCGATCACCAGCGCCGCCAGTTTTACCACCGCGAACAGCAGATAATCGGAGACGCTAAAGACCTGGCTGAAGGCCAGTTGCTGCATCTCGTCCAGACCCTTAAACAGCGTAACCGTCCCGCCGATAGCGCCTAAAACGCCCAGAATAAAACCGCCCATACCCAGAATCAGCACCGGATGCTTCAGCCTGTGCATCAGACGATGCAGGCGCGGAAGACACCACACTGCGATCATTCCCAGCGCAATGGCTATCGCGACGACGACGGCACCGCTGACAATATCGGTGAGTTGCATCTGGCCATAGTGGGGGATGGGGAGTGAAAAATGGGGATGGAAAAACAGGCTGGTCGTGAGGGCCCCTGCTGCGGCGGCCATCAGTGGCGCAAAGAGTTTATCCCACAGCGGCACATCATTGTCGCTGCTGAGCGTTTGCGAAAAGATGAGCGCAGCCGCTATTGGGGTACCAAACAGTGCCCCGATGGTACCGGCGGAAGCCAGAATCGTCCAGTCCAGCGCGCCAACGCGCGGGAAAAGACGTGCTCCCAGAAAGACTGCCAGCGCGATATTAACCGCCATAATGGGATGTTCAGGCCCGAGGCTTACGCCGCCCGCAAGACCGATAATCAGCGCGATAACAAGCCCCGGCAGAGCAGAGGGAGATACTGGCGCACCAATCAAGGGTTCCAGTGCCGGGTCCGGCCCGGCATGGCCCGGGCTATAGCGGATCACCAGACCTACGGCAATTCCGGTCAGGGTCAGCATCATCATGATCCACCCTGGCGAGTCAGTGCTGATGCCAAGTTTAACCGGCAGCGCGGTCCATAAAATCGTTTGCAGCACTGCCGCTACTTTCATGACGACGATGAGCACCAGGCTCGACGCTACGCCAATAATTAGCGCCGGGACAGCCAATAACAGCATGGTTCTGGCTCGCGGATGGAGCATGATGATTTCCTTGTACAAAACGGTATAACGTTACTCTGCACAATCAGCTTTATGGCAATAGTGCAAAAGGTGCTGAAACGGTAAAGTTATTCTGTGACGAAGATCGATAATCCATGGGCAGTCACCTTCTGGTCGTTGTTGTTATCACGCCTTGAATTTACAGTGTCCCAAAGATTTATTCTGACTTTAGCGGAGCAGTAGAAGAATGACAAAGTATGCTTTGGTAGGTGATGTAGGCGGCACCAACGCGCGCCTTGCCCTGTGCGATGTAAACAGCGGTGAAATTTCTCAGGCGAAAACCTATTCAGGGCTGGATTACCCAAGCCTGGAAGCGGTAGTTCGCGTCTATCTTGAAGAGCATAAAGTGAGCGTTGAAGACGGTTGTATCGCCATCGCCTGTCCCAACACCCGCGACACGGAGGCCATGACCAACCACACGACCGCCTATTCAATTGCCGAAATGCGGAAAAACCTCGGCTTCTCGCACCTTGAAATTATCAACGATTTCACTGCGGTTTCCATGGCTATCCCAATGCTTAAACCTGAGCATCTGATTCAGTTCGGCGGTACGGCCCCGGTTGAAGGCAAACCCATTGCTGTTTACGGCGCCGGAACCGGTCTGGGGGTGGCGCACCTGGTCCACGTCGACAAACGCTGGGTGAGCCTGCCGGGTGAGGGCGGTCACGTGGATTTTGCGCCAAACAGCGAAGAAGAGGGCATTATTCTTGAGGAGCTACGCGCCGAAATTGGTCACGTGTCGGCCGAGCGCGTGCTTTCTGGCCCGGGTCTGGTGAACCTGTATCGGGCGATTGTAAAATCAGACGGACGTCTGCCGGAAAATCTGCAGCCTAAAGATGTGACCGAACGCGCGCTGGCCGACAGCTGTATTGACTGCCGTCGTGCTTTGTCGTTGTTCTGCGTCATTATGGGGCGTTTCGGCGGCAACCTGGCCCTGAATCTCGGCACCTTTGGCGGGGTCTATATTGCGGGCGGGATTGTGCCGCGCTTCCTCGATTTCTTTACCGCCTCCGGTTTCCGTGGTGGCTTTGAAGACAAAGGCCGCTTCAAAAGTTACGTGCAGGACATTCCGGTTTACCTGATTGTCCACGACAATCCGGGCTTGCTTGGCTCCGGGGCGCATCTGCGTCAGGTACTTGGCCAGATCCTCTGACATCCGTCTCCCTCTCCTGCGGGAGAGGGAACGCGCTACAGGTGCATGAGCTGGCGGAACGCTTTCACTCTGCTGCGGCTTACCGGCACCTGAAAATCCAGATCCTTCAGACGCAAAATATAGGTGTTATTAAACCAGGGTTCGATCTCGCGGATCTTGTTCAGGTTGACGCAGAACGAGCGGTGGCAGCGGAAGAAGTGCGCTGCCGGGAGTTTGTTGCAAAATTCGGTGATGTTCATCGCCATTACGTAGGCCTCACGCCGCGTATAGACAAACGTCATTTTTTCGTGCGCTTCAGCATAGTAAATATCGTCGACAGGCGTGACGATGATCCGTTCGTCCTTGACCAGATTAATGGTGTCGTTTTCCCGCGCTACCGGACTGGCACTGGCGGGCAGCGACTGCTGCTGCCATGCGGCTTCCAGCTTATGCAGCATGCTGATAATACGTGACTCCTGATACGGCTTGAGAATATAGTCAAACGCCTCCAGCTCGAAGGCTTCCACGGCATGCTCTTTCCACGCGGTGACAAACACAATAAACGGCTTGTGGGCGAACTGATTGATATTTTGCGCCAGCAGAACGCCGTCCAGAGACGGAATATTAATATCGAGAAAAATCGCGTCGACCCGGTTATGCTGCAAAAATTTCAGCACGTCCAGACCATCCTCAAAACAGCCAACAATCTCCATCTGGCTGTGGGTTTTGATAAGCCAGCTCAACTCCTGCTGAGCCAGAATTTCATCTTCTACGATGATGACTTTCATCTGTTACTCCGGCCTACGGCAACAAGGATATGGGGGCATTAATGGGCGTTCGTTCGTTCGGGACATAAAAAGCAATCTCGGTGCCCGGCTCAAGGCGGTGAATGTGCAGCCCGTCACCGTACAGCAGCTTGACCCGGTGGTGCACGTTCAGCAGCCCGATTTTATTTCCCGGCATTTCGTTTGATTCGACGCGCTCGATCACTTTTGGATCGATGCCGTGTCCGGTATCGCGCACGGCGATTCGCACGCGGTTACCGCTTTCCGTCACGCTAATCGTGACCACGCCTTTTCCTTTACACGGCTGAATGCCGTGAACAATAGCGTTTTCCACCAGCGGCTGGATCAGCAGGCTTGGGATCACGCAGTTGACCTCTTCATCAATATCGTAAATGACCGTCAGCTTATCGCCAAAGCGTGCCTGCTCAATCGCGATGTAATCCTTGATTTGATACAGCTCTTTTTTGATGTCGATCTGCTCGTCGTCTTTTAACTCAATGTTGTAGCGCAGATAGCGCGACAGATTAAAAATCAGCTGCCGCGCGGTATCCGGATTAAGACGAATGGAAGAGGATATAGCGTTCAGCGCGTTAAACAGGAAATGGGGATTGATCTTGCTTTGCAGGGCACGCAGCTCTGCCTTATTTGCCATCTCGCGCAACTGCTCCGCACGCGAAACTTCGAGTTGGGTGGAGATAATCTGCGACAGGCCAATCGCCATCTCCTGGAGCGAGGAGGTGATTTGGTGCGCATGGCAGTAGTAAATTTTCAGCGTCCCCGTGACCACGCCTTTTTCCCACAGCGGGATCACCAGCATTGAGTGGATCTCTGGCGTCCGGTGGGCTTCATCATTGTTTTTAATGATGATTTTTCCGTAGTTAATTGCCTGTCTGGTGGTCGGGCTGATGGTATCGTCGCTGTCGCGATAATTGTGCTCACCGACGCCAACATAGGCCAGCACGTGGTCAATATTGGTGATGGCGACCGCATCGGCGTGAATATCCCGGCGGATGATATCGCAAACCTGACGTAAAGATTCGGTGTTAACGTGTCGGAAAAGCGGCAGCGTTTTGTTGGCAATATCCAGTGCCAGCTTCGCCTGACGCGCGGCGCTGGCCTCTTTTTCGCCTTCCACGCTTTGCACCAGCAGCACGATAAAGCCTATACAGACGCTCCCGAGGATCATCGGAATACCGATCTTCGAGACGATATCCAGCCCCAGCGCAGTGGTCGGTGCCCAGACGACGACCAGGATCATGGTCAGCGTTTCGCAGACCATCCCCGCGATAATCCCCGCACGCCAGTGCTGTTTTTTCGGGATTTTGCGGTTAATCCAGCCGGAGAGTACCCCGGCAATAATGCTGGTGATAAAGCAGGGGACTGCCGTCACGCCGCCAATATCAATCAGGTATCGATGGGTGCCGGCGATAATGCCTGTGATAATCCCGACCCAGGGACCAAAGAGGATCCCGCCTGACATTACGGCGATGATGCGCACGTTCACCAGCGAGCCTTCTACCGGCACGCCGGACCAGGTGCTGAACAGGGCAAACATCGAAAAGATAAACGTAACGGCCAGCAGCTCTTTTGGCGAGTGGGCAGATTTATGCAACAGTTCGCGAAACAAGCGGATGCGGATAAGGAAAAAGAGACAGATCAGCATTAATGCCGCGCGGTCGAACACCGCCAGGAGCATATTGAAGATTTCGTGCACGGTCAGGCCTGGGAAAACGGGAAAAATCTATGATAGAAAACATAGGGCCAGATGACCAGCTATCCATCAGATTTATCAAATGGGGAAAAACCATAATTCTCAAAGGGGATTGCTGGCTTTTGACTGAAAGTCGATGCTTTTTCGTTTGGGGAGAAGCGTCAGGTAACGATACTGAAAATATTGTGTTAAATCGCAGCGCTTAAAACTGCCTGATCACGATAAGAGTTCCGCTTTTCACTGCAATCGCATTCCCGTTTTAGCGCAATATATTGTTTTGCCGTTATCCCCTCGACAGCGTCTTTTTCTTCAGGTTATTTTCTAAGCATGCCACACGGGTGGCAGCGTCGCTCGGACGGTCCGGGCGCTAACGTGACTCTGAGGAATCTATGGCTGAATTCAGTCCTGAACGCCGTTTTACGCGTATCGATCGTCTCCCCCCTTATGTTTTCAATATCACTGCTGAACTGAAAATGGCTGCGCGTCGGCGCGGTGAAGACATTATCGATTTCAGTATGGGTAACCCTGACGGCCCAACGCCGCCGCATATCGTTGAGAAACTCTGCACAGTTGCCCAGCGTCCCGATACCCATGGGTATTCAACCTCTCGCGGCATTCCACGCTTGCGTCGGGCGATCTCCCGCTGGTATCAGGATCGTTATCAGGTGGATATCGATCCTGAAAGCGAAGCGATTGTGACCATTGGCTCCAAAGAGGGGCTGGCCCACCTGATGCTGGCGACGCTCGATCACGGCGATACCGTCCTGGTGCCGAATCCGAGCTACCCAATTCATATTTATGGGGCGGTGATTGCTGGCGCGCAGGTGCGTTCTGTTCCACTGGTGGAAGGCGTCGACTTCTTCAACGAGCTGGAACGGGCGATTCGTGAAAGCTATCCGAAGCCGAAAATGATGATCCTCGGTTTCCCGTCCAACCCAACGGCACAATGCGTCGAACTCGAATTCTTTGAGAAAGTGGTCGCGCTGGCTAAGCGTTACGACGTGCTGGTGGTACACGATCTCGCCTATGCTGATATCGTTTATGATGGCTGGAAAGCGCCGTCAATTATGCAGGTACCGGGTGCCCGTGATGTGGCGGTTGAGTTTTTCACCCTGTCGAAAAGCTACAACATGGCGGGCTGGCGAATTGGATTTATGGTGGGAAACTAAACGCTGGTGAGCGCCCTGGCGCGTATTAAAAGTTACCATGACTATGGTACGTTTACGCCATTGCAGGTCGCGGCCATCGCGGCGCTGGAAGGGGATCAGCAGTGCGTGCTTGATATTGCCGCCCAGTACAAGCGCCGCCGTGATGTGCTGGTAAAAGGGCTTCACGAAGCGGGCTGGATGGTTGAAATGCCTAAAGCTTCCATGTACGTCTGGGCGAAAATCCCCGAGCCGTATGCGGCGATGGGATCTCTGGAATTTGCCAAAAAACTGCTTCAGGACGCGAAGGTTTGCGTTTCTCCAGGCATTGGCTTTGGTGACTACGGTGACACGCATGTGCGTTTCGCGCTGATCGAAAACAGCGACCGTATCCGTCAGGCTGTGCGGGGGATTAAAAGCATGTTCCGCGCGGATGGCCTGCTTGCAGTTAAGAGCGTCGTGGAACAACCCGAGTCGTAACGGACACCAAAAAAACAGGCGCCAACGGCGCCTGTTTTTTTGACTGCATTTTCTTAACTAGATCATCAGAGCAAACGTTCCGGCCCAAACTAAAACAATAACCGAAATGCCCATAAAGAAATATTTCACGTTTCATCGCTCCGCGTATCTTCCGGTACGCATTAAAAAAACAGAGTCCAACTGAGTATAGAGAGTTGAAATCATGCGAAAGGGGAAATCGGAATTATCCCGTTACGTCGCTAACTTCAGCTCTGAATTCTGTGCTTTCCTGTCGCCAGACGGCGCTAATGTACGCCTAAATTTCAGGAGTGACAAGAGGCATTTTTTTAAATAATTTCCGATACTTACGAGTGTCGTGGAACGGCGACAGTTTGATTTCGGTACGCAATAAATGCCTGTTGAGCGACGGTCGAAAAAAGCCGTTACGCACTGCGATTACAGGTGCTTGAAAAGGTTAGTTTCTTAGCGAAACTAACCTTCGAAAGGGGTTAGATATAAAGTGAGGCTTCGCCCAGAGGGCGGGTTTTAAAGCGGCGGTGCATCCACAGATACTGCTCAGGTGCTCGCATAATCTCAAACTCAATCACCTTATTGATAAAGGTCGCGGCTTCACTCTCATCCTCAGGATAGTTCGCCATCTCCGGTGAGATATGCAGACGATAGCCTGACTTATCCGCTTTTCTGACCATGGTCACCGTTAACATCGAGGCGCCAGAGAGACGTGAAATCACAAAGGTACCGTTCGTCGTAGCGACATCTTTAACCGCAAAGAAAGGGGCAAAGCTGCTGCCTTTAGGGCCGTAGTCCTGGTCCGGGGCAAACCAGACGGCTTCACCTTTTTTCAGGGCGCCAACCATACCGCGCAGATTGTTACGGCTGATCATCGCCTTATTTGAACGCATGCGGCCCCGCGTTTGTACCCATTCCATCAGTGCGCTGTTATGCGGGCGATAGGTTGCCATCATCGGCTGACAAAGACCCATAACGCGGCCGCCCAGCTCAAGCGACATAAAATGCACACCCACAACCATCACGCCGCGTTTTTGCATCTGGGCATGTTTGAGGTTATCCAGACCTTCAACGTCAAACCATTTACGGACACGCTCGTCTGGCCAGAACCAGGCCATACCGGTTTCAAGCAACGCCATACCGATAGATTTAAAGTTTTCAGCGATCAGCGTTTCACGCTGCTGCGCGTTGTAATGCGGAAAGCAAAGTTCAAGATTTTTTCGGGCAATGGACTCGCGACGCTTAAGAAAGTGACGCGATGCGCTGCCGAGCTTCGAACCCAGGAAGCGAATCACGGGATAAGGAAGCTGGACCAGCAGCCAAAGTACGCCAAGGCCGAACCATGTAAACCAGTAGCGCGGGTGCAGAAACGCCCGCTGAAATTTGAATTGAGACAAAATAGTGGAACCTTTGTAAAGCCTGTGAAGGTAGCGCAGACTTCGCGATACCACGTGCCATTGAGACCGTAGGACGAGGTCATGGTTGCAGGCTTTACCGTTCTTTACGACGTTGCCTGGCCATTGCTGACTTGGGTGGGCGGCTTAATGTAGCACCGTTATACATTATGAGCTATTACTCGTTTTTGCTTAAAAAAGCGGCAATTGCAAAGCGGATTGATAAATCAGGGATTATAGGGAGAAATTAAAAGTGTCCCCTGCAGGAATCGAACCTGCAACTAGCCCTTAGGAGGGGCTCGTTATATCCATTTAACTAAGGGGACGAAGCGGCAAGAGTATAGCGTTATTTACACTTCTCGTTAAGCGCATTGCCGCCTGACTGGTCAAAGAGTCACCGTTCACGCCGATTTTTCGGCAGTTTTATCCTTTTTTTCCTGAGCCTTAAGTTCGGCCTTACGCTTGTTGGACATGTCGTTACGGATTTGCGCATGGCTCAGCAGTGCAAAGATAAAGGTTCCGCCACAAATGTTGCCTGCGAGAGTAGGCAGGGCGACCTGCCAGAAAAAGTCGCTCCAGTGGAGTGTGCCGTTAAATACCAGATAAAGGATTTCAACGGTCCCGACAACAATGTGCGTGGTATCGGCGAGTGCGATAAGCCAGGTCATCAGGATAATCACCACGATTTTCGCGCTGCCCGCTGACGGGAACATCCAGACCATAGTGGCGATGATCCAGCCGGAGATAATGGCATTAGAGAACATTTCAACCGGCGTATTTTTCATTACATCCATGCCAATCTTCACGAATGCGTCGCGGGTCGGTTCATCAAAGATTGGCATATACTCGAAGGCCCAGGCTGCAACGCCCGTACCGATCAGGTTCCCCAGCAGCACGACGCTCCAGAGGCGCATCAGTAAACCAAAATTACCAAGGGTCGGATTTTGCATGACGGGCAGTACGGCAGTGACGGTGTTCTCCGTGAAAAGCTGCTGTCGCGCCATAATGACGATAATAAAGCCGAACGTGTAGCCTAAATTCTCCAGCAAAAAACCGCCCGGCACGCCTTCCAGCTGAACGTGAAATATACCTTTGGCGAGCAGAGAGGCACCCATCGACAGACCGGCTGCGATGGCGACCACAGCAGGGCCATTGCGTCACGCTCCATCTCCTTTTCGCCATCCTGGCGAATATGCTCATGAATGGCCATGGCACGCGACGGCAGGCGATCCTCATCGACTTCTATCTCTTCTCCCCGGTCTTTCTCCTCACTTTCAATCTCATGTTCCTCATTGTTCTCGCCAATTTTTTCTTCGTTAATATCTTTCATAACTGCTCCTTCGGGGTAATCGCTCATTTAAGCGTAGCGGCTTTTGGCGCCTTGCCCGTGGGGAAGCTCTTAAATTGCTGAAAATGGCAATAAAGGTGAGACATCTCTTTCAAAGCCAATATAAAATTGCCAGCGAAACGAATTCTTAAAGACAGGCTATGCTGAAATTAGCGTGATGACGCGAGCGGGTCGTCATTGTCCTCGTAGACATCGGTAAGCGTGCTGTTACAATCACTTGCACGTTTCAGGCGGAGCCTCACAGGCTCCGTCACAGATGGCATTCAACGATAGCCATATTGAACAGGGAGAAATATATGAAGCTTCGGCTGTCGGCGCTTGCGCTGGGCGTAACGATGCTTGTGGGCTGCGCCAGCTCTGGCGAGCAAACGGGACGCTCCGATCCTCTCGAAGGATTTAACCGTTCAATGTACAACTTTAACTATAATGTGCTGGATCCATATCTGGTTCGTCCGGTTGCCGTGGCATGGCGTGACTACGTTCCGCAGCCAGCGCGTAACGGGCTGAGCAACTTTACCAGTAACCTGGAAGAGCCAGCGGTGATGGTGAACTACTTCCTCCAGGGCGACCCGTATCAGGGGATGGTGCATTTCACCCGTTTCTTCCTGAACTCTCTGCTGGGTATGGGCGGCTTAATAGATGTCGCAGGCATGGCGAACCCGAAATTACAGCGTGAACAGCCGCATCGTTTCGGCAGCACACTGGGGCATTATGGCGTAGGTTATGGGCCGTATGTGCACCTGCCATTCTACGGCAGCTTTACCGTGCGTGATGATGGCGGCGATATGGTGGATACGCTGTATCCGGTGCTGTCATGGCTCACCTGGCCGCTGTCGATTGGTAAATGGACCGTGGAAGGGATTGAAACGCGTGCGCAACTGCTGGACTCTGACGGTCTGCTGCGTCAGTCTTCCGATCCGTACATCATGGTCCGCGAGGCCTATTTCCAGAACCATGACTTTATTGCCAACGGCGGTAAGCTGAAGCCGGAAGATAATCCGAACGCGAAAGCCATCGAGAACGAATTAAAAGATATCGATTCGGAATAAATAAAAAAGGTGAGCGATGCTCACCTTTTTCAATCGTGTTGGGATTAGAACGCGTAGTTGAAGTTGGTACCAAACAGCCAGGCTTTACCTTCAGAGGTAAACTCGTAAGGGCCTTCCTGGAAGGTCACTTTCTGTCCATGCATGTACGACACACCCGCGTCGATAGAGGCATTCTCGTTGAACGCGTAGGTTGCACCCGCACTTACCCAGAAACGGTCCTGATCCGGAATGGAGATAGAACGCTTATCTGCCGGTACCGGGCTGTCATCAAATGCCACGCCGGTACGGAACGTCCAGTTGTCATCCATATAATAGGTCGTACCAAGTGCGATACGGTAAGCATCGTGGAAGCTTTCGTCTTTATAGAACAGCGTCTGGCCGTTGCTGCCGGTGGCTTTCAGCTCCTGGAACTGGCTCCAGCTGGTATACGCGAGGCTATAGTGAATAGCCCACTGCGGCGCAACGCGGTTATAACCTGACACTTCCCACATTTCTGGCAGATGCAGTGACAGTGAACCCGGTACGGTTTGATTCGAGGTACCCCATGGAATGGTGGTGCCTGCGCCCGGTACCATACCGTTGACTGGGCTCAGGATGCCGCTTTTGTAATCGCCATCGAAGTCAATCTTCACTTCTGAGCGGTAGGTCAGACCCCAGCGGTTGTTTTTATCCAGTTCATACAGGATACCGGCGTTCCAGCCGTAACCCCACTCGTCACCTTTCAGGCTGGCAATTTTATTGCTGTTTTTCGGCAGCGCAGCAGTTTGCTCCCCGGAATAACGCTCGATTTTTGCATCAGCGTAGACAGCATCAAAGCCCAGACCAAAGCTCCAGTTATCGTTCAGACGATATGCGCCGCTCAGGTTAAGGTTCAGGGTCGTCAGGTCGGTTTTACCGCCGTATTCCCCGGCCGGGTAGTTGTTATTGAACTCCGTTGCCAGGCCATAGTTTGAGGTGACAGAGGCACCCCAACCAAACTGTTCATTGATTGGCGCAACAAAGTGCAGGTTAGGCACCCACGCCGTTGGTGCAATGTTATCCGCCTTCAGATCTGCGCCGGTATACTGAGATTTGCCAGAAATGTTGACATCAGGATCGATGTAAACCGCACCGGCAGAGAAGGTAGGGCGATCAAACATCATGATAAGCGCCGGGTTACGGCTTGCGTTGCCTGCGTCATCGGCAATCGCACCTTCCCCGGAATACGCACGGCCAAGGCCAGAGGAAGAAAATTCGTTTAACTGGAAGCCCGCTGACCAGGCGGACGTTGAGACGATTGCCACTGCAACTGCTAAAGCAGTTTGTTTGAACAGGGTTTTCTGGCTCATGACCATAACCTCATTGAGTTATTTTTATTCAATAATTGTTACATACCGTAACAGGAGCGCGAAGTGTAGGGTCTGAGGTATGACATACAAATCAGACCAGTGGCGAGAGTATAGGTCTGACCAGCTGGGATGTTGCAAGTTTGTTTATTAATATTTTCAAACATGTTTCATGAAACGAGATCTGGTTGGCAAAATTGTGACCAGTACGATTCATCCGAAAAGGTGAATTTTGTTTTAGATCATTTTTTAGTGTGATATTGCTCACTTATCCGGTTTTGCGCCATTAACGGCTGGAGGGGGCTCGTCCGGGGGCGTAAAATAGTCGCATCGTGTTTATCTCGCGCGCTGCGCGAATACAGAGGAAATTGAGCTATGAGTAAATGCAGTGCTGATGAAACCCCGGTTTGCTGCTGTATGGATGTTGGCA
>ENA-UOZH01000244-UOZH01000244.1-food-metagenome-genome-assembly--contig:-NODE-244-length-18562-cov-35.071540_pt1 | contig 18562 bp, 27 predicted proteins | sample MGYA00249888_ERZ772728 | MGnify/ENA primary metagenome ERZ772728 (study PRJEB29005, sample SAMN08379450) | food metagenome | isolation source: cheese spiked with Escherichia coli O157 | study: EMG produced...
GGTCTTTTATCTGCTTCTCAAGACGCTTCAGCTCTGCTTCAAGCCACAGAAGGTAAGCATCAATGCTCGGCCTCTGGACTTCCCGCGCCGTTTCCGTGCGATTCAGTTCCTGCGTGTGCATTTCTGTCAGCGCCTGGTGGCGTACTTATTCCTGCGTGCAACTGGCCCGGGCTCTGTTCCCGGGGCGATACCCTTCAGCCCCGACAGTAACTCAGACTGTGAAAACAGAGAAAACCCACCGGAACCGATTTTCACCGGAGTTTAAATGGAGACTTGTTCAGCAAACTCTTTTACCCGGTGCCTGTGTCGCATAAATAGCTCGTGAGAACGGAATCAACGATAACCTGCTCTTTAACTGGCAGCATCTCTGGCGTAACGGCGGCCTGCAGCCGCCCGGCGAACATGAAACATCGCTACTTCCCGTGACGTTAACTCCGGAGCCGGATAATAAAATCCCGGCTCCGGCACAGGAACCAGAGCAGATAAATACACCGTCCGACAGTCTGTGCTGTGAGCTGGTTCTGCCGGCCGGAACTCTCAGGCTGAAAGGTGAACTGACACCAGCGTTATTACAGACACTTATCCGCGAAATGAAAGGGAGCAGCCACTGATGATATCTCTCCCTGCCGGTTCGCGTATCTGGCTGGTTGCCGGTATCACCGACATGCGAAATGGCTTTAACGGCCTGGCCTCAAAAGTTCAGAACGTCCTGAAGGATGACCCGTTCTCCGGACACCTGTTTATCTTCCGCGGACGCCGGGGTGACCAGATAAAAGTGCTGTGGGCTGACAGTGACGGACTGTGCCTCTTCACCAAACGCCTGGAGCGGGGCCGCTTCGTCTGGCCGGTCACCCGTGACGGCAAGGTGCACCTTACTCCGGCTCAGTTGTCCATGCTTCTCGAGGGCATCAACTGGAAGCACCCGAAACGAACGGAACGCGCTGGAATCCGTATATAACCCGTTGTAAAGTGAGGATATGGACACCTCACTTGCTCATGAGAATGCCCGTCTGCGGGCACTGTTGCAGACGCAACAGGACACCATCCGCCAGATGGCCGAATATAACCGCCTGCTCTCACAGCGGGTGGCAGTGGCGGCTTATGCTTCCGAAATCAACCGGCTGAAGGCGCTGGTTGCAAAACTGCAGCGCATGCAGTTCGGTAAGAGCTCAGAAAAACTTCGCGCAAAAACCGAACGGCAGATACAGGAAGCACAGGAGCGAATCAGTGCACTTCAGGAAGAAATGGCGGAAACGCTTCAGTTCTCTGGGATGTGATGTGTCAGAGCAACTGGAGCTTATCAGCAGCGCCTTTAAGGTTATCGAAACACAACGTCCGAAACTGGCCTGTTGCCGGTGCGACCATATCGTGCAGGCTCCGGTGCCTTCAAAACCCATTGCACGCAGTTATGCCGGAGCGGGGCTTCTGGCCCATGTTGTCGCTGGAAAATATGCAGACCATCTGCCGTTATACCGCCAGTCAGAAATATACCGTCGTCAGGGAGTGGAGCTGAGCCGTGCCACACTGGGGCGCTGGACAGGTGCTGTTGCTGAACTGCTGGAGCCGTTGTATGACGTCCTGCGCCAGTATGTGCTGATGCCCGGAAAAGTCCATGCCGATGATATCCCCGTTCCGGTCCAGGAGCCGGGCAGTGGTAAAACAAGGACTGCCCGGCTGTGGGTCTACGTCCGCGATGACCGTAATGCCGGTTCACAGATGCCCCCGGCGGTCTGGTTCGCGTACTCACCGGACCGGAAAGGTATCCATCCACAAAATCATCTGGCCGGCTACAGTGGTGTGCTTCAGGCCGATGCTTACGGTGGTTACCGGGTGTTATACGAATCCGGCAGAATAACGGAAGCCCTGCAGCGTATCGCTGAACTGTATGTCATCGAGGCAGAAGTCCGGGGATGTTCAGCAGAACAGCGTCTGGCAGCAAGAAAAGCCAGAGCTGCGCCACTGATGCAGTCACTGTATGACTGGATACAGACTCAGATGAAAACACTGTCGCGTCACTCGGATACGGCAAAAGCGTTCGCATACCTGCTGAAACAGTGGGAGGCCCTGAACGTGTACTGCAGTAATGGCCAGGTGGAAATCGACAACAACATCGCAGAGAACGCCTTACGGGGAGTGGCCGTAGGCCGGAAAAACTGGCTCTTCGCAGGTTCCGACAGCGGTGGCGAACATGCGGCGGTGTTGTACTCGCTGATCGGCACATGCCGTCTGAACAATGTGGAGCCAGAAAAATGGCTGCGTTACGTTATTGAGCATATCCAGGACTGGCCGGCAAACCGGGTACGCGAACTGTTGCTCTGGAAAGTTGATCTGACCTCTCAGTAAATATCAATACGGTTCTGGCGAGCCGCTTACCTTCACGAGAAAACTCCACGCTGAAAACTCCGTTTTGCACAAGCGGTCACGGTATGCCCAGAGCCACTGTTGCGGATGAATTCGATAAAGCCTTGGTGTTTCTTGAATCTATCGTTAATGCGGATGATGAAACAACGATTGGTGAGATTCGCCCTTTTGCTGGCGCTCTGGAGAGCTATCCGGTTTAATCGCAACAAAATCAACCGGCAACTGAGCAAACTCGACCTTGCCTCTCCGGCGCCGGAGCTTGAGGTCATTTGGCTAGGACGTAGCCGCTGACAGATTCTATAAAGGTATACATTTTCAATATGTCCCTCAGTTCCCCGAAAAATACTGCTTCAGTTTTTTTCATGCTCTCCTACTACCAAAATTCAGACACTTGAAAAATGCCAGAAAGACCACATTTATAAATGGGTAAAAGTGCCCCAAATATATTGATGAAAAGGAAAGCAGAATGGCCTTAGTACAGAAAAAAACGCTGAATGAGCTGGCAACGAACGCCAACGATAACTTCTTTGGTAAACGATTTTCAGCCGGAGATGAAGTTCCATACTCTGGGATCTACAAATGCACGAAATGTAATCGTGAAGTGACGGTAAATGCCCACTCCAGAGACAATACATTCCCTCCACATTACCCTGAAAGCCCGTGTAGATCACCAATATGGAAACCCTATGTTATTGCAGACACAAAAGCGGAATGGTGAGGGATCAGGCATGAATGTATAATAATGGCCCAGCATATTGATATGCACGTGCATCATGGAAGATAACCGAACGAATGGAGTACCTCATGATTCCTGTAGATACCATCCGTAAAATCAATGATGTAACCAACTCTGCCCCCAGTGACAACTCGCTGTCGCACATCACTATAGAGATGTGTACGAAACGTACACATTAGTGTAAACAGACACCTGACGGTCCAACAGCAGGAAACAACATGACTCAGAAACCTGCACAGCCTGAAATGGCATTCCATTAGATAATGAATCTACGAAGTTATTTAAAAATGTTTTGCCGCCAAAGAAAAATGCAGGATATGCTGCTTTTAGTTCATTAATGGAGCTCGCTGAAACCATTGTCACTACCTGGTATCTATTTTTCGCACATTTTTCCGCGCCCATGTAAAATCATGAGACTCTTTTGAATTATAAAAAACAGTAACGGCAATGTTTTTATTTGTTTCTGCAACAATTACACAATGTCCGCTGCTATATAGTTTGCTTTTATTAATATGTTCAGCTATTTGACTAAATGCATTTAAAACACTATGAACGTTGAGTTCCTCTGACAGTATTCTCAACTCTTCATTGAAGACATTGTGGCTTTTATTTAATTTTTGGCCTTTCGACTCTATCCAATAAAATAACGCTGAAACCAAGATAAAAAATGTAACTATCGAGCATCGCCCATGCTGGATTTTAAAGATTCTCGCCTAAATATACCAACCATTTCAACAGCGGTCACCCAGTTATGTTGTATTGATGTTCTTACTATCACCTAGCAATAGGAAAGCCCGGTAACCTCGAGTAGGCGCAAGCGTTGACGGAGCGCCATATTGACGCCTTACACTATTCTTGGGATAACTGCTTCAGCATCGCAACTGCATCAGATTCCGGCATCAAAAACTGCACCCGGTGCCGTGCAGCCACATCGAGCGCAAACACCTTCGTGTAGACCTCCGTTGAGCTGATGGACTTATGCCCCATCAGGCTCTGCAGGACCTTCAGCGGTATACCGGCATACAGCATGTGCATCGCATAGGAATGTCGGAACGTATGTGGCGTGACCGGGACAGAGAACGTCACACCATCAGCGGCAGCGGCGGCAACCGCTTCCCCAATCCAGGTCCTGACAGTTCTGTCCGTCACTTCCCAGATCCGCGCTTTCTCTGTCCTGCCTGTTCGTTTATTACGCCGTTCCATGGGGATTTTCAGTGTTGCCACCATCGTCTGCAGCTGGCTGACGTACCAGGAGTCGGAGAGCGGAACCAGCCGGTGAGTCTGCTGACCGGCTGGCATTCTTCCTGCCGTCCTGGCTGCTTTTTCGGTCCGTTGTTTCAGGGTCGCAAGTTGCACAAACGGATACGGAGGCGCAAGCGAAAAATCCCCGCGCGTCAGCGCCAGTGCTTCATTAATACGTGCGCCGGTGTTCCACAGAGTGGCCAGCAACATCTTTCGACGCAGATCCGGGACGTAATGGAGCAGGGCACTCACCTCGGGAGCCAGCAGATATTTCGGCAGTTCATCATGAACCATCGACATCTGGCGAAGTGCCAGCGCTGCCGGATAATCAATGGCAACAGGAAGTTGCACAGACTGTCCGGCAGAATACACTGCCGGTACCATGACTGCAGACTGGCTGTGTATAACGGAGCCTGACATTTATATTCCCCAGAACATCAGGTTAATGGCGTTTTTGATGTCATTTTCGCGGTGGCTGAGATCAGCCACTTCTTCCCCGATAACGGAGACCGGCACACTGGCCATATCGGTGGTCATCATGCGCCAGCTTTCATCCCCGATATGCACCACCGGGTAAAGTTCACGGGAGACTTTATCTGACAGCAGACGTGCACTGGCCAGGGGGATCACCATCCGTCGCCCGGGCGTGTCAATAATATCACTCTGTACATCCACAAACAGACGATAACGGCTCTCTCTTTTATAGGTGTAAACCTTAAACTGCATTTCACCAGTCCCTGTTCTCGTCAGCAAAAGAGCCGTTCATTTCAATAAACCGGGCGACCTCAGCCATCCCTTCCTGATTTTCCGCTTTCCAGCGTTCGGCACGCAGACGACGGGCTTCATTCTGCATGGTTGTGCTTACCAGACCGGAGATATTGACATCATATGCCTTGAGCAACTGATAGCTGTCGCTGTCAACTGTCACTGTAATACGCTGCTTCATAGCACACCTCTTTTTGACATACTTCGGGTATACATATCAGTATATATTCTTATGCCGCAAAAATCAGCGCGCAAATACGCATACTGTTATCTGGCTTTTAGTAAGCCTTATGTATTTTACCTTTCGTTATGTTAACCAATAAAAATTAAAATCTGACTTATAAAAACAAAGCGTAATTACCGCATTCCCGTTTCGTCTGGATCCGACTTTATTTGAATAAACGACTTTCCGGAAGTGTACCATGCTGAGGAAATCATCATATCGCTGTTTTCCTCCCCTGCGCGGCGCATCACAGGTCAGGAAGATGACACAACATATAGCGTCATGAACAACTGAATTTGGCACTACATGTTGTGCTGGCAGGAGGTGGCGTTGTGTGTGGGGAGAGGAAGATCCGTGACCGGGAGTTTTCGGATCTCAGAAAAGGAGGTGAACAGGAAATAAATAGTAGAGCATACGAATTTCAAAAACATATTCTTCGCAGTATTTAAATACTCTAAAACCCAGGATAATGTATGAGCATTGCAGTAATGCATCCACACATGAAAAGGTACACGGAATGAGTGAAAAAGAACATGACATGACAAACGACGGTGGAGAGAGCGTAACGTACACGCTGCGGAACATTCCCGCCGACATCGACCGGGTGATCACTGACCTGGCAACTCACGCCCGTAAGCCAAAGGCTACGTTTCTGCGTGAGTTCCTGGAAGACAGCTTCCGGGACGTCATCGACGGTTTCGCCCTGAAAAACCCGCTCATCGCCTCTCTCGATGACGAGCTGGCCAGTTATCTGGACGCCGAGGTCATGGAGAAACGCTACCAGAGCCATTACATCACCCGCTGGAACCAGGAATACCAGAAGCTGCTCGGGATCTCGACGGAAGAGGAGCTTCGCCGGGTGGTGCTGACCAACACGCCCTTCCTGCACGCACGTGCCGACCAGGTGCTTAAGGGCTGGAAAAAGATCCCGCGCGGGATCTCCCTTACCTTTTCCCTGTTTGCCGAGATCGCCGGCCGGGACAGGGAAACCATTGACAGTGCCTGGAACAGGATTTTCTACTCACAACTGAGGGAGAAAAAACACCGCTTTTACCGGGATATTGATGTTATTCGTGCCCTGAAGAAACAGCATGCCGTCTGCGGCTACAGCTGGACCAGGGATGACATCACCGTGCGCATTTACCGCCCGGATGACTACGGCTACGGTGCCTGGCGGGTGCTGCTGGTACTGGATGAAAGTGTCATTACCCAGACGTGGAACATCCCATTCCCGGAACTTGACGGACGTCGCTTTACCACTGACCCGGGCTATGACGCCCTGATCAGCACCGCTCCCGACAGCTGGGATAAGGCCTTCCGTTTTGTGGACGGGATTTGTGAGCTTCATCTTTACAGCAATGGCGTGGAAGAAGATCAGAATCCGACCCCGCTGCCGGCCGTCGCTGAGGCGCTGATTGAAGCGGTGGTGCACGATCTACTGTAACGGACCCGGGGGTACGGGCACAACCACAACTGCATCATCAGGAGGCATAATGAAAGGTCGACAGAGCCGCTATGTTACCGGTGGGGAGAGTTTCGCGGAGATCGCCCGTCGCCCGGCCGGGACAGTGGTGATACTCAGCCTGAACACCGATCTGGAAGACGCGCTGCGGGAGGTGTCCAAATCCCTCAAGTCGGCCTTCTGCCGTTGCGGACGAAAATGCCGGCTGTCAGCCGGAACATCAGAAGGGCCGTTCAGCGGGCGCCGGCAGGGCGTGGCCCCCCATCTGTTTGTGTCGGTACTCTGAGGGGGCATGGGGCAAAAACCTGAAAAAGGTATTCGCCTGGCTGCCCCGCTCCGGGCGAAAATGAAGGTACAGCGACGGGATGGATAGCACTTTTTGCTAAAGAAATATCAACAATAGCATGCCATAGTTCCTTTAATGGAAAGCTACACCTTGGCAAAGGTGTAATTTCTGTTAACATTACTTTCATAGTATTGTTCCGTCCCGCTCCACCCCAACAAATCCGTTTATTTCCCGCCAGACCGGTTATCACCATTCCGGCCCGGATTTTTTTCCGGGGAGCACCCTAGACGAGCTTAAAATCGGTATGACAGACAGGAGGATGCGAATGAACACATCATAGCAGAGCTGAAAGAGAAAACATTCTGTACGGTATCAACAGCGTTCACGTGTGTGAGGCGCCGGGTGCTTTTTATCTGAAAAAAGAGGTCAAGAAGATGATCAAGATTAACACATCAGTGTTAACAACAAACTGCCCAAAAGGGCCTTATGAAAAATTTGTTCGACACCGAGGGAACGGTTCTATCCCCATTCCAGACTGAAATCCATTTTATCTGGACGATTTACACCACAGCTAAAACCCTTTCCGTCAGTGCCTGGGGGCACATCGGACAGAAGCAATACTGGAGCGCCTGTCTCTGTATTTTGCTTCTTATGGCCTACGTGGGTCTCTGTGCTGCGATGGTCTGGGCTGTAGTGCCCTGGCTTAAGGCCTTTATTGTGTCGAAATTTGCGGTTTCGGCACTCTGGGCCACGCCAGTAAAGAGTTTGTTGCTCAGGGGTATCGGTAAAATGGCTGCCACCATCTGCCGAAAGTTTACTCTATTAAAGTAAGAGCAGCAAGCTACACGAACGGATGGTGAATGTCAACAGGTATTCACCATCTCCTTACGGCGGTGGTCCCTGTGGCCACTGCCGCTTTCACGTGGGTGCAACACGGCAAAACTCCTCTGTACAACAGGGGCTCCCACCGTCATTTTCCGGCACAGGTGAGGCCGGAATGGGAACTAAAACGTAAACCGCGGGCCTGTCCGGTAGCGTTCACTATCGGACAGCATTCTCTCAACCAGAGAGAAATCCTTTTCACCGCAGAACACGTACTGCTCCGCGAACTCCACCTGCAGGGCGTTGTAATGCGTGACATGATCCGGGGTAAGCGGCATGAGAAGATAGTCCGCATACCTCCGGATATGTTCAAGTCTTTCAAAAGGCCGAATGTGACGGGGGATAAGATGCGGCGCTCTGGCAAGCAGATTGTGAAGATGCTGCTTTTGACGAATCATCTGTTCACGGATGGAGGGGCAATACATGGCCAGCATCAGCGTCGATGACAGGGGGAGGTAAATCTGTATCCCGCGAACGGCCAGACCAAGATTACCGTACGGACCGAAGTCATTGCTGTTCTTAAGCACGACGGGATTGTCTGATACGTAAAACGGACGTTCTGGCCTGGTTTCCAGAAGGTACCAGTCCTTTTTCAGCAGGTGATCAATATGTGACATCTGCTGGACGAGCTGCCGCAGAAAAATATCCTTGGTATCGCCCCCGGACGACAGGCCCAGGGTTTCCAAGGCCTGCTCTTTAGTCGAGCCGATTGCCTCCATCTTATCAGTAAGCACCGAAATCATGCCTGAGATACGCTCCAGCTCGCCGAAGGTGCGTGCACGCTGCACGGCAACAAACACGGCCAGCCTGTAGCGTTCGTCATCTGTCAGCCTGCGAATATCCCTGTGCGCCAGCAGGGCTGCAATTACCGGTGCCGCGTGGTGCTCGTAAATCCCCAGCAGTGGTTCAAGACTCAGACGGTCCGGGTGATTATCGAGGTTGTAGAACGTGTTGCGGACGGTCGCATCATCCGGCGTGGTGGCATAGGCGCGCCCGGCAGCCTTGTCAAAGGCGTATAAACGCTGCCGCTTACCCTTTCCCGGCGTACTGAAATGCTTCAGTAAAAAACGGGGAACCGTATGCTGCCTGACCACATCGGTCTGCAGATTGACTGGATCGGCCATAACTTTATCTCCCTGAAAAGCCACGCAGGCGCACCGGTGCATCTGTATTGACGACATGGGCAGCTGGTTTGCGGCATAACATAAGAAAACAGCACCGTTCGATAATACCTGTTTAATGCCCTGTCAGTACCGATGAAATTTAAATTTCCGGTTAAGCCGGAAACCGGATCTGCGCGGCGGGGAACGGGCAAGTAATATGATAATTAAGCAATACAAATAAAATCATATTATGTATTATTTTCATCATTGATGATGAAACAATATCTAGTATTATCAGACATCAATAATACACAAATCATACAAGATATGATTTTTACCTGTCAGATCATTATCAGATGGAGCGTACAGGATGGATGAAGAAAGGGTGTTTTCACTCAGCCATGAGCAACTAACCCGAATAGCGGAAAAAAATATCCGTGAATGTGGGCTGGACAGCCAGAGCGCCAGGCGCATCAGTGAATTGAAGGCCTCAGAGCTGCTGTGGTTGTGGTATGAACTGGCCATTCATGGTGCGCCACAGAACAATCACGCACAGGCCCAACGCATCGATACCGATTATCAGCGCCTCAAAAAACTCATCTGGCCGGAGGGTGACAGTTAATGACTCAGAGCCGCCGACCGTCGCCACTGCAGCGGAGAGTGCTGATTGTGCTGGCTGCCCTTGATGAAAAACGGCCAGGACCCGTGCTGACGCGGGACATAGAACGGGTGCTGGAGCGAAGCGGGGAAGCCCCGGTCTACGGACCAAACCTGCGCGCCTCCTGCCGTCGTCTGGAGGATGCCGGCTGGCTGCGCACCCTGCGCGCTCCGAACCTGCAGCTGGCAGTAGACCTGACGGACGCCGGCCGGGCCGTGGCACAGCCTCTGCTGCTGGCAGAACAGGAGCGCCTCCGGGCAGAACAGCGTGCGGCAGAAGTCGTCGTACTGCCGCTGGTCCCGGCAGCAGGTCTGCCCGCAGACGGCACTTCTGCCACTGATCTGGCGGTGGAGCTGAACGGCATAACGTATCAGGCCTGCCGTGGGGATTTTGTGGTGCGTCTCGACGGCAGCACCTGTCTGCAGTTATGGAATAAAGAAGGCAGAGTGGTACGCCGAGAGGGCGATCCGCTGGAAGTGGCGCAGTGGCTGCAGGCCTGTCACGATGCAGGAATGGAGGTTCGTGTGCAGGTTAATGAAAGCATCACCCCGTAAAAACATGCCTGCACGGTTTACACATCATCCCATGGTGGCTGCCGGTTAACTTTCCTGCGCCACCAGTGGATAGGAGATATGATCAGTCATAGCATTAAGTCTAAAATTACAGACATCCCAAAAAGTCTGTAGCATAAAAGAGGCATGATGTAGAATACTGTGCCAAATAGAATATTAAAAGGTAGACGTCATATCAACTCATGCCGAAGATAAAAATAAACAAATCTCTTCACTACCCATAGAGAAATGGTAACCACTTTATCAGACAAGATAAATATAAGACACGTCGTAAACATTCAAGGCCGTAGTTATTCATTTGAAGAAACAAAACCTGATGCTATAAACAGATTAACAGTAAATCAACAACTCCCATTGAAATATATGTGGAAGATGATCTGGCTGTTGCAATAATAAATAAAATATGTTCTTCACTTAAGGCCAGCAGATATGTGAAAATATTTAAATTTGGCGCAGCTTCAAACGCATTCACTCTACTTGCCAGTACACTTATTCGTGGAGATAATCTATCTGATAAACTTTATATTCTTGATGACGACAAATATTCCACAGAAAATAAAAAGAAAACTGCTCTTGATAAAGTTTTCACCGGCACAGAATCGCGAACTTATGAGTTAAAGGCGGCAGCGGAAGGAGAAATAAAACAATTTAATCTCCCAAATGGGGTTAAGCCTGAACAATACATTCATTATCTTATTACAAATGTCCCACTGGACGGATTGGGTGGCGAATATTTAGAAATAATAGAAGCAGCAAGGGATATCAGAGTTGAACTTGATGCTCATAATTATATCTCGAACATTTTAACTAAATTGGGCATTACTCGTCCGTCTGGGTTAACACGAGTGATGGATCTGGCCTCCAGGCATCCCGAATGGCATCAGCATGTAAGTCACTGACTGGTTACAGCCTGTCGTTTCTGATTTAATGGAACGATTACCTGAAAATGATACAGTAGATATAACTTAAAATATCCAACCATCCCGAATGAGCAAATACAAAAAACTCATTTGGGATAATGATTAATATAATCATGCTGGCTCATTTCATGCCTGCCATAAAAAACAACAAATTTTGCTCTGTTATTTTCTTAACGAAGATATTATGTTAAGCGTGAAAATATGATATATATTCTTATATAAGAACACATCGTAGAGGTTTTTATGGGGAAATATCAGGAAGAAAAGAAAACACCCATCATTATGGTGAAAAAACGTCGCACTCTTTCACCCCCTTCCTTATCTGAAAAAACAGGTGTTATCGCACGTTCAGAAACGGTAAAGATGGAAGAACCAGTCTCTGTGGGGAGCAGTTCTCCTGCCGTCGATACTCATCCCCCTGAAGCTTCTGCCAGTAAGAAAAAAAGAAAAGACGCCGTTTTCCACGCCAGCCTCATTGGACTCATGAATTTACTCACGATTGCGTGGAAAAAGTTAAGTCTCTGTTTCCCCATCTTCGCGCAGAAAGCGGGGGATTTCTTCCACTGAAAATTGGCATAACCAATGATTTTGCCGCATTCCTGATAGAACACCCTGAGACAAAACTGACACTGGATGAATGGTCCTGTGCAATATCCTGCATCACCACCCGACAGGTATATCTGCAGCGCACTGCTGTCGCAGGTATCCCTCGCTATGGACTGGATGGACTACCAGCAGGTCAGGTATCAGAATGCGATGCGCAGAATGCCAGACGCTGGCTGGCAGTAAGGGAAAAACAGAAGCTAAAGATGAAAACCATGCAGGAACAGACCGCGTCAACCGAAAAAATTGAGCGGTAATTTCATCACGATAACAGCAGGTTACCAACACAATGATATTCATTGTGAAGTATTCCTTTCAGGCCAGCTTATGTGTTTTTTGCAGGCTGCTGGTAGCCAGCAGCTTCAATTAATCCCCAAAATCAGGGAAACCTGCAGTGGCAAGTACATCTGCAACAATGTCAGCTTTGGTATGACCACGTTCAAGCCAAACGAGTTTGAGTTTGACTCCTGACTTTATAGTATTGTGCATATTCCGAGGTAATTCTGAATTACCAAACGGGCATTCAAAGGCAATCATCGCCCTGAAAAAGCAGGTTAACCGTTCATCTGCAGGAATAGCAAACAGGTGCCATTGCTGACATAAAGCTGAAACCATCTGCATGTTTACATGGAAGCGACTCAATATTAGAGGGACCAGATATTCTCCAGTTCCCCCTGTCCTGCAAGGCTATACGGTCTGTCAGCAATGAAAATGTGCTGTACGCGGTTGAAGGATTTACCCGCAATCGGGCTGTCAGGGCAGCTTACGAACGTGTATGACAGAGTTACATTTATACAATGTCCGGCAGGGCATAGAAGGGGCAAAAGAAAATACCTGAGCGAAGCCGCTGAACATCATTCTGGCGATTTCAATAAAGGCACTTGCTCGCGCTCTGTCATTTTCTGAAACTCTTCATGTTGCATTTCGATTTTCCTTCTAAGATCATAACTCGCATACCTGTTCTTTTTGTGTATATCCATATCTATTTTTGTGACGAGTTCAAACCACAATGTTCGCACTCCCCATGCAGCGTTATGAAACATTTCCGCAACGGTTATAGAGTCTGTATTAACTGCTTCAGTCATGTAGTCGCTAATACGTTCAGCGGTAATTTTCGTTATTTCATCGTAATTCATTTTATCTCCTACAAGATTATTTAATGGAATGCAAAATATCTGGCCTGATAATAATGTTCCAGAATTAATATCTGCAGGCTATGTTAAGTTGTCCCTACACACAATCTACCTGTTTTCTCGTGTGTGCCACAGGCGCAATACATAAATCGTCTGGCCATTAAGTTCGTAACGGATTTCGTACTCGCCAGCAAAAATCCGTCTGACCTCCCTGGGTTCAAACTGAAACAACTGTTCTCCCATACGTGGATGAGTTAACAGAATGACCGGTGCCTGTGTCAGGGACTGCACCGTTCTGGCGGCAGCAGGTTTACTGGCAAGCACCAGAAAATCATATAACCGCGCCAAATCAGAAAGCGCCTTACTGGTCCACTTCAGTTCCATCAGCGTGGCACCGGTAACGGATTGTCAGTACCAAGGCTGTCCGCCCAGGCCTGTACAGCCTGATGGTCGATAACCTGTCCGGATGTCACATCGTCCAGGGCTTCCAGCGTCAGGCGATTACGCTCCTCCTCCTGGGCAAGCCATGCAGAAAGCGCCTGTTTGATAACCCAGCCCCGGGAGCGTTCCAGTCTGGCGGCCATCTGGTCTACTTTATCAGCCATAGGTAATGGCACATGCGCGGTAATTACTTTTGTTGCTTGTGCGGTATTGTTTTTCATTTGCATATCCGATTAGTTGTTAATCATATTTAATCATAGTGATTACTTTCAGACGAAACAAGGCAAATAATGCGCACCGTCACATGTAAGGCGACATGATGTAGTTGCCTATAACACAGGAGTAAAACCACCGAAGTCCGGCGCAAGTCGATACAGTCGCCCGGATATCAGTAGTTCTCCTCCCCTCCCCCCTCCTGCAAGGCCAGTGCTGGCTGCCCTTGATGAAAAACAGCCGGGGCCGGTGCTGACGCGGGACATAGAACGGAAGCAGGAGCGAAGCGAGGAAGCTCCGGTAATACAGGCCAAACCTGACACGCTGACAACACCTACCGTCACCCGGAGGATGCTGGCTAGCTCCGGCCCCTGCTCGAGCGTCTGATCTGCGGCTAACCGTGGAACTCACTGGGGCCGGACAGGCCATAGCACAGCCTCTGCTGCAGCCAGGACAGGTATGCCTCCGGGCAGATTCTGCTCCGCAACAGTATCGGCGTGACTGACTTCCTGAGCCCCCAGTAACACATTTCCTCGCCTCCCATATCCTGAAGGCCATTGAGCGCGTTACAGAACAATTGAGGTCATTTAACTGAATTCCAACGACTCGATCGAAACGGCTCAAATCGGGATCATCAACGATATGCGAGAGGAGATCCCGCTCGCCGCAAGTCGATGACCGAACGTAGTGAGTGAATTGACGAGGAAGCGGAAGAGAACCAGTACGAAAATGGAGCACTTACGCACCACCGTAAAGAATTAATAAAGGAATCTCCTGCACCCCACATGAACACGAAGTGCGGGTACGGCGTGCTCTATCAATAGGGATGTGACGGCGAGTTGCACCACGATGTTTCCAAATAGCATCTGAACACGTTAAAAACGCATCCAGGCGCGTTCCTGGTGTTTCTTTGTTGCCAAAAATCATCTCTGAATTTTTCAGGGATGCAAACTTAGACGTTTCTCTACTTCGTCGAGAAACCGTGCGCTCCTGCGAAGGGCTGGGCGGCGGAAAAATGCCGATACTCTGTCAGCGTTCTGGCGAAAAAAACACGTACCGGGCAGGCTGGATGTACAATTGTAATACCGTCACACCTGGCGCTATTACAACTGCCATCTGGTCAGGGACGCACCCCGTCCCTCCAGACAACACCACAACGATAAGATAAAACATGCCCAAACGCTTTGCGTGACATTAGAAAAATTCAGTTAAAAAAGGTTTTCTAACCACTATCAAGAGAACTCCGGTGCGGTTATCCCGGAGTTGGCTGCATATTTAAAGAATTTATTTAAATCTTATGTAATGACTTCCTGTAACCGTCTCATTTAAACCGTCTTTCGCCTCCCTTTCCTGTTTCCGATACTAATGTCCATTTTCGCAGTAAAGGGACATTTAAGATGAATGCACGAAAGGCGGTACTGGCAGACAATCCGGAATTGATCCTGCGTGTGCTACAACTGAGATTTGACGAGTCACTGTCGTACCCGCGCATTTCTGCGCAGACCGGTATCTGTTGCCCTGGAAAGTTGATCTGAGCTCTCAGTAAATATCAATACGGTTCTGGCGAGCCGCTTACGTTCATTCCACGGACAAAAATAAAGAAAGGAAACGACAGAGGCCAAAAAGCCCGTTTTCAGCACCTGTTGTTTCCTTTCTTTTCAGAGGGTGTTTTAAATAAAACATTAAGTTACGGCGAAGAAGAACGGAAATGCCTTAAACCAGAAAATTTTCATAAATAGCAAAAAACCGCGAGGTCACCGCCCCGTAACCTGTCGGATAACCGGAAAGGACCCGCAAGCGATAAGAATTATCGATATAAAATGTCAATGGCTGCACTTAGTGAGGTGGCAAACGACTTAATTTAAAGTGAAGAGATCTACAACCATTCGGACCTGCCAATCTCAGACCGCCACCATGAGACACGTCATAATCACAAGTAATTCATCGAACTCCAACCAGTAGCTTGTTTCAGAAGAAAAGCCAACAGTAGAGAACCGGTAATCCGATATACTTTCAACCAGTCGGCAATTTTTAAACACCTCACCAGAGGCATACGCGAAGAATACATTAAACTAATATACAATCCGTTTTTTTGCCGACTGTCTTACTCCTGTCTTATCATCTTTAATATAGCATATCTGGAATAGATTTCATCTATATAATCAAGAAGATGCAGCCTATCAGCAAATATCATTGACTAACCAGCTCAATAATATATTCACACAATTATTTTACTTATTAAATTACAGCAGTCTGTTATTGATGGAACCGCTGTAACAAAAAACTTAATTTGAGGAAAAGTAAAGTGTTGTGCTAGGATATGCAAAATCTGCCTTATGTTTATGCACAATATCAATGATTCTCAGATAAACTTTTTGCTGAATATCAAGCCACTCCTCCCACTCCTTTGTATAAGTAAAACAATACACCATGATATTCAATGAAGAATCCCCAAACCCGTTAAAATAAACAAGTAACGTCTGTTTTTGATCAATTCCGTCCTCATGCAGAAGATAATTACGGATATCTTCGACAATGAGCGAAATTTTTTCAGAATCCTCATAGCGTAAACCAATCGTTGTTTTTATTCTTCTATTGGTCATCCTACTAGGATTTTCTACAGAAATATCAGAAAATAATGAGTTTGGAATGTACATTGGCCTGTTTTCGAAAGTAATTACTTTCGTCAATCGCCAGCCAATTTCAGCAACAACCCCCTCGATATTTCGATCTGGCGAACGAATCCAATCACCAATGTTAAATGGGCGATCAAAATATAGCATAACACCCGAAAAGAAATTACTTAGAATATCTTTTCCCGCCATGCCAACAGCGATACCACCGATCCCGCCAAAGGCAAGCAATCCGGAAAAACTCATGCCAATTTGTTGGCCAAAGACCAATAAAGATATCAATAAAACTATTATTTTTAAAAATCTTGAAACCACTCTCGAATCAGTTATATCATGCCCTTTACTTACTTGTCTTTTCTCTAAATAATCAATAACAAGAAATGCTTTCCGTATAAAAACAAGAGCAATCAAAAATATAGAAAATAGTTTTATCGTTGTCCGAGACAGATACTTTATATGAAAGTCATCGATTAAAACAAACAAGTAATCTCCGATCAAAAGAATAATGCACGACCAGAGCAGCAAACTTAATAAATATCCAATGACAATATAATTCCTCTTACTAAAGCGAACCATATAAAAATTCACAACAAGCGCAACAATAGCTAACAGTATAAAAATTACGCCAAGTGAATTATGAATAAAAATATCACGAAACATCAATACCACCTTGTAATATCAACTACATAAAAATACTACCATCCCATTCACAAAAAAACAAGTCAGTAAGTATATCTTTATTTGTAATAACAATCATACATTCACCGAAAAAATAAAAATATGTGTTTTCACTTTACAATAAATGATTTCTGAAAAAAGATACTTACATAAAACCAGCAATGCTATATCAATATTTCCGCGGGGATTATGGATGCAAAAGCATCAATAAACAAGCACAAATACCTATTTTGTTCACTTTTATCCAACAACAGACTAATTTGTTGACCCTGGCAACTTACCAGTGCTCAATACATTCACCGTTTTTTAGCGTTCTCCACTTACACAACTAGGAACCAAACAAGTTCTGCCAACATTTTCATCTCGTAAAATGTCAGCGCAGTCATGATTAAACCCTTGCATCACACTCACTCAAAAAGGGATTAACAATAACACCTTTCGTCAGGTATTCGCAGTGGGTATCATCTCCTTTATCCTGAAACAGGATTTACTTATCGCGATTACTAACAAACTTTGTTTGGCATATAACCAGACGACCAGTTTGTGTGAAGCAAGGCAGATAGCCGTACGATACACAGATCTCCAAGTAGTTTGCTATTGTGTTTAACCACAGAGTGGGTTAAACAGACCACTATCGGTTTTCCTCAAGCTTCATCCTGAAAGTTTCTCTGTTCTGTATGCACTGTGCGAAGTGCAAAAAATAAGACCGTCAAAGCGACCTTTTCGATGCATTTATAAACCAACGCGCACCTTCATCCAGCCGTAGATCAATGACTCACTGGCCCCGCGTTTTTCTGCTAGTTCAAGATAGTGAGCGCCCTGCGTACAGTTCAGTGCTTTCACCGGTACCAACTCACCATTCCTGCCTCGTTTTGACAGATAGACACGTAACGCATTAAGGGGCGCGACCCGCTCCCCCGTCTGCATCCATGTCCGAATACAGCATCCCCTACTGGTTAAATACATTCAGCCAGCGCGGTAGCATTTTTGATGCTACCGACGGCCCCATGTTTACGCCTGTGTCACACTGTTCAGCAGCAATATCCGGAGACAGGTTTGCCACTTTGTCTAAATTCGGTCCGTACCAGTAGTCAGCCACCATTTCCAGAACCTGCCCGCGGCTCATATCATGCATATCGCCACAGTATCCATGTGTCCGTGCCACTTTTTCAGTAATAGCCTTGCGGGTTTTCTTTTTTAGAATATCACACATCTTGACTTTTCCTTTTAGTGGGTGAGCCCCATCCCGGGATGAACACTCACAGAGAAAGTCACAATGACCATCCCGTAAGCTCACCTCTAAAAGGCTATGCGGTTTCTGAAGTGCGCCGGGAGTGGCGCGAAATGAAAAAGACCCGCAGTAGCGGGCCGTAAAAAACTGAATAAAAAAACGCCTATAACAGAGGCTAAAAGGATACGCTATTATATTTATTGGTTGGTTTGAGGCGTCGGGTGCCTCCCGAAGTATTCCACTTTACATGGACACTGTGGTTTCCCGCTAAACCGACTCTATAAACCACCCTCGCACTGAGGAACGCCCCAATACATATTTTTCGACATAGAGATGGCGCATCGCTGGTTACTCAACGCTACTTCCTACTTCCTACTTCCTACTTCCTACTTCCTACTTCCTACTTCCTACTTCCTACTT
>ENA-UOZH01000253-UOZH01000253.1-food-metagenome-genome-assembly--contig:-NODE-253-length-18095-cov-5.438359_pt1 | contig 18095 bp, 18 predicted proteins | sample MGYA00249888_ERZ772728 | MGnify/ENA primary metagenome ERZ772728 (study PRJEB29005, sample SAMN08379450) | food metagenome | isolation source: cheese spiked with Escherichia coli O157 | study: EMG produced...
GGTTGCTGAAAAACAGCGTGTAGTTGATGCCAATGCCGAGGACCAGCACCAGCGCCAGCAGGGAAAACAGGTTCACCGGATGGCCCGTCACGGCCAGCGCCGCCAGCCCGCCGCCCAGCGACAGCACGGACGGCACCAGCGCCACCAGCCCTTTTCGCCAGCCGAGGCGCACCACCGCGCCGCAGGCTATCACCGCCAGCGCCACGCCCAGCAGCCCCGTCAGCAGCGCGCGGTAGAGTGCAAACAGGCTGTCGAAGCTGGCCTTACGGTCAACCCAGACGACTCCGGGATGGCGGGCGGCCAGCTCACCGAGCGCAGCGCTGTTTCTGACGCCATCGACCGGGACCAGCACACCGCTTTTGCCATCCGGCAGCGTCAGCCACAGCAAACGCCAGCCCTCGCTGGCCGGACTGGCGAGCCACGCCTCCACGCTGACAGGCATGGCGTTCAGATTCGGGGCGACGGCATTCAGCCCCGTGCTTTGCAGCATTTTCGTCACCGTCGGCGCGGCGTTACGCAGAAGTTGCAGATCGCTGTTCTGCCGCGCCAGCGAGTTCAGCGGCAGGGTGCGCCAGCGGGTTAATTCTCCGGCTTTTTGCGCCTGCGCCAGCGCTGGGGTAAACGCCTCCAGCCGCTCCAGCGTTTCCTGAGCCGACGCGCCATACACCACGAACCACTTCTGATCGACATTTTGCCCGGTCAGGGCGGTGATGGTTTTTTCCTGCGCCAGAATGTCCTGCGGCAGCGCCTGAAGCCGGGCGATATCGTCATCCACCCGCAGGCTGGCGATCCCGATGGCGGAGAGCAGCGCCAGTGCTACCGGCAGCCCGACGGAGAGGGCTTTGCTGTCGCGCCAGGCGTTCAGCCAGCGCTGCATCATCCCTCTCAGGGGGATCGGGCGAACCGGCATGCCACGGCACAACCACGGGTGCCAGAAAATTACCGTCAGGCACGAGGCGCTCAGCCCTGCGGCGGCGAACACCGCCATCTGACGAATGCCGGGGAAGGGGGCCAGCATCATGAAGAGATACGCCACGACGGTAGTCAGCAGCGCCAGCAGCAGCGCGTTACGCACTTTTGCCAGGCTTTGCCAGGGCGAGTGTTCCGCGCCGTGCACCATCCGCTCCGTGAGGTAGTAAATCGTATAGTCCGCCGAGATGCCGATGATGCTCATGCTCATCACCAGCGTCATCAGGTGCAGCTCACCGAACAGCAGGAGCGTCACGACCGTCCCCGCCAGTGCGCCGATGGCAATGGAGAGCAGGCTCAGCAGCAGCGGACGCACGGAGCGAAACACCGACACAATCAGCAGGATCACCCCGAGCACCGTGGCGACGCCGAGCGTGGAAATATCTTTTTTAGCCTGCTGGCTGGCGTAATCGCTGTAGAACACCGTCCCGCGCGACAGCAGCTGCGCCTGTGGATACTGGCTTTTCAGCGTCTGCTGCAACGCGTTGAGGGTGGTCACCAGCTGGTGGGTTTGCTGCATGTCAAACGACGAGCCTGCCAGCTCGCCGTGCAGCAGATACCAGTAGTTCCCGGCCGCATCTTTTGTCACCAGCCAGCCGTCCATCAGCTGCATCTTCTGGCTGTTCTTCGCCAGCGCGAGCTGCGCGCCGCGCATCAGCATCAGCGGATCGTTTTGCAGCTCCTTGCCGCTCACGCCGGAAAAGGCGGAGTAGAGCTGGGACAGGATCCACTGAGCCTGCGTTTCACCGCCGTTTTGCAGGCGGGCGCGGGTGGCCGGATCGACCAGGCCATTGCGGTGCTGCCAGAAGAAATCTCCCCAGGCCTGTTGCCCGGCGGCATCCAGCGGACCTTTTACGACACTCAGCGCCTGGCTGCGTTGCAGCAGGGTTAACCACTGCTGCGCCACGCGCGGGTCCGGCTGTTTACCAGGGCTGACCAGCCAGATGAGCTGGCGGTCGAGGCGCTGCATAAATCCGTCGTTGAGGGCGGGAGGGATCGCGCCGAGCGTCTGTTTCGGCAGCATGGCGAGCACGCTGCTGTTCAGCCGCGCGCCGGGCAGCAGCGACAGCAGCACGCCCAGCAGGATCAGGCATACCGCGGCCCACAGCAGCGCCGGGCGCAGGGCGTTACGGTGCGGCAAAGCGCTGGCGTTCTGCATCGGTCAGGCGGGCGGGGGTCAGTTGGTGGCGGGAGAGGGCGATATCCGTCGTGTCGCCCTGCTTATCGTTCAGGCGAATGGATTCCAGATAGATCGCGCCCTTCAAATCAAGGGTGGAGAAAATCTTGTCCAGCGGCGTGGTGACGGGCGTCAGTACCAGCGACCAGCGGCCTTCGCCCAGGTCTTTGAAATCGACGCGGAAGTTCTCTTCCAGCACCTTGCGGTCGGCCTGGAACAGCGCCCGCAGCAGATGGTTGAACTGGAACATCTGCGGGTTAGTGTCGGCGGTAATGGTCTGCGGCGGCTGACCGTTGACGATTTGCACCATCCGTTTGTCATCCAGCAGCAGCGTCATCGGGAACGGCGCTTTTTGATCCCACAGCAGGCCATTGTCACGGGCGATCAGCATCTCCCCCTGCGAGCGCAGGGGCTGAGGCATGTCCTTTATCGTGCGGGTCTGTTCGAAGTGTGCGCGCACCACCGGTTGCTCCGCAAACCGCTGTTGCAGTTCATCCAGCGTGACCGCGTTCACCAGCGGGCTTACCAGCAGCGCGAGTAGCGTTATCCACTTCATGGCGCGATCCCCATGCGTTCGAACAGAATGGCCGGGCTGACAAAGCACATCTCCCGGCTTGCTTCTTCCACCGCCACCTGAATGGTGTAGCCGGTGGTGGTGCGTTTCCCGGTTTGCGCGTCGAAGATTTGATAGGCGATGCGCAGACGGTTTTCAACCTCTTCAATATGGGCGCGGACGCGAATGCGCTGCTCGAAGGTCACCGCGTCGCGGTATTTCACCCGCGTATCCACCACCGGCCAGACGTAGCCGGACGCTTTCATCTGGCGATAGCCGTAATCAAACTGGTTGAGCAGCGCTTCGCGGGCAATCTCAAAATAGCGGAAATAGTTGCCGTGCCACACCACGCCCATCATATCGACGTCGTGGAACGGAACGGTGATTTCAACTTCAGCCGTAAAGCGGGGATCGGTCAGCACCCTTTACTCCTTCTCGTTGACCTCTGGCAGCTGCCAGAAATCGAAAAAATTAAACCAGTCGAGCGGCGACAAGAGCGCGTAATGCTCCAGCCGCTGCGCATAGCGATCGACGGTCTGCTGTAGCGCCTGCTGGCGTTCGCCGCGCGGCAGCAGCAGCGGGTCGGCAAACGGCTCGCAGTGCAGGGTCAGCTTTCCCTGCTGGCAGAGGGCAAAAATCAGCACCACCGGGCAGCGCAATAGGGACGCCAGGATAAACGGTCCCTGCGGGAACGGCGCGGGCTGGCCCATAAATTCGCTCCATATCACCCGCCAGCTGCCGCCGCGCTGCGGGGTGACGGCGATGCGATCGCCCACGATCGCCACCCATTCGCCGCGATCCAGCTTCTCTTTAATGAGGATGGCGGTCTCCGGGCCAATGTCGGTGACCGGCATCAGGTGAATGCCCGCTTGCGGCGCCATCTCCTCCATCACCTGTTTAAAACGCTGAGCATTGTCGCTAAAGACCAGCGCGTTGATGGTTTTCGCCCCTTCGCGCTGGGCCAGCGCCCGGCAGGCTTCCACATCGCCAAGATGCGACGCGAGCAGCAGTTTGCCCTGAGGATCGTCAAGACCCAGCGCCTCCTGCGCGCCTGGCGCAAAGACCAGATCGCGATGAAGCTTCATTTCGCCGCGCCAGCTGGCCACTTTGTTCAGCATGGCATGACCGAAGCGCAGGAAGTGGGAAAAACTGTTAAGCCGTGCGGGTTGCGGCATTTGCCGCTGTGCCATCACCGTTTTAACCCGCGTCAGCCACTGCTGCGACGCCTGACGCGCAGCGCGGGCGGTCAGCCAGTAGACGGCCGTAACCGGCCACAGCAGGATGGTAAACGCCTTTCGCCCCAGCAACTGCCAGACGCGCAGCATCAGGCGCATGCCCCATAATCCTTTCACCTCCTGCTGCTGCGCCCAGTGCTGCGAGCGGCGACGCATCAGCAGGGAAGGAATGCGCGGCAGCATGCCGAGAAACAGACGGGTATGCATCAACGAGATGCGCACGTTGTCTTTCAGGGCATCGAAATGGGATACCCCGTCCGGCGGATAGGTCACGCGGGTGGGCAGAAAATAGCTGGTGTTGCCCTGCCAGTAGAGGCGCACCATCACTTCAGTATCAAAATCCATCCGCCTGCCAAGCGGCGTGCCCGCCGCCAGGCGCATTACCGGCGCTATCGGGTAAACGCGAAACCCGCACATGCTGTCTTTCAGTTGCAGGGAGAGGGTTTCAATCCAGACCCAGACGTGTGTTATCCAGCGCCCGTACAGGCGCGAACGGGGGATCGAGTCATCATAAACGGGCTGACCGGAAATGAGCGCATCGGGATGGCGTTCGGCCAGCGCCAGCAGTTTGGGGATGTCTTCAATAGCGTGCTGGCCGTCAGCGTCCACCTGAACGGCGTGGGTGAAGCCGCGATCGGCACAGGCTTTCAGCCCCTGCATCACCGCCGCGCCTTTGCCGCTGTTTTCGGCGAGGCGCAGCAGCGTGACCTGCGGACGATCCGCCGCCAGCGCTTCAAGCGTGCGGCGCGTGGTTTCATCACTGCCGTCGTCCACCACCAGACAGGGCAGATCGAAAGGCGCCAGGCGCGCCAGCACCGAAGCCATCATCGCCCCGTGGTTGTAGCACGGGATCAGCACGCAGGGACGGAAGGTTACTGACATAAGCGAATCTTCCCGCTGCTGGCGGTGTGGCGCTCGTTACCCGCATGGCGCTGGTAGCTAAAGGTCAGCATCTGGCGTTCGGGCTGCCAGGCAAGGAGCAGCGTGACCGTGTTCTCCGGCAACAGCGGGGCGGCGAACTTTACGTTCTGAATACTGTGAAAACGGTAGCCCGGCGCCAGCGCGGCAGCGTAATGCATCACCCGGTCGAGCTGGGCCACGCCCGGCAGCAGCGGCTGTACGGCGAAATGTCCCTTAAACCAGAGCAGGTCAGGATCAAGATAAAGGGTTATCTCCAGATACCCGGGGCCAGGCTCGCGGCGTTCGATTTCAGGGATTTTCATGAAACAACTCCTGTAGCTGGGCAGTTACGCGCTTGTTCATGCTGTTGACCGGAATTTCATCAACGATCCGCCAGTAGCGCGGCACGGCAACCGGTTCAAGCCAGGGGCGAAGGGCGCGACGCCAGGCGAGCTCCTGCGCTTTTTTGCTCTGTTCGTGTTGCTGACGCACCGCTTCATTCAGCACCAGCAATACGCCAATACCCTGACGCCCGCCGCGCGTCACCGTCAGCGCGGCGGCTTCGCGGATGCCGTCCAGCGCCAGCAGGCGGCGCTCAATGTCATCGAGCGAAATGCGCTTATCTTCAATTTTGACCACCCGACCGCGGCGCCCGACGAGGCTGAACTGCCCGTCAGCCGTGAAGTGCAGGATATCATCCAGCAGGACCCCCTCCGCCTCGGGGATCAGCGGCGACGTCACGCGATCGCCGTGAAACGTCACGCCGGGGAAAGGCTGCCAGCGGATGCTTTCCTCCTGACGGTAGCGCCAGGCCATAACCCCCGTTTCTGTGCTGCCGTATATTTCATCCGGCCAGACGTTGAGCCAGGCCTGAACCGCGGCGACCTCCTGCCAGGGCAGCGCGCCGCCAGCGGAGAAGAGCAGGTTGACGGGGGGCGGCGTCAGCGACGCGTCCAGCCGCTTGAGAAACGCCGGACTGCTGATGAAAAGATAGCGTTTATCGTCGGGAAGGGCAGAGAGCTGCTCGGCATAGTTGAGCAGGCTGGCGTGCAGCGGCAGGCCGAGCGCCATGGGTAAGACGACACGAAACGTCAGGCCATACAGGTGGTGCAGCACCACGGAAGCGACGACGTGACAGCCTGCCAGACGATCGCCAAAATGTTCCGCCAGCAGACGAGCCTCACGATCCAGGCTGACCACCGGCTTACTCACCCGCTGCGGCGTGCCGGTCGAGCCGGAGGTGTAAAGCTCGATCGTGCGCATCTCATCGATGGCAGGCAGCGGTGAAAAGGGATGGCCTGCCCGCTGAGCGGAAGCCACCCGCAGCTGTCGCCCCTGAAAATCGAGCGTGGTGTCGCTCAGGACGCCGCTGAACAGCGCCCGCTGTTCGTTAAGCTGCGCCGCCCGGTTGTGCCCAGGGAGGACCGGCGTTTTACCCGCATGCAGCGTCGCCAGCAGCGCGACAATAAACAGATAGCCGTTTTCGATGCACAGCGCCCAGCGCTCGCCTTCTTCATCACGCAGCGTGTCGACCAGCTGAGTGACATCGTGGCGCAGATCGCCAAGCGTCCAGAGATGGTTGTCCTGCCAGGCGACAGGGGTGTCGTCAGGGCGGGGGGCACTGAGCCACTGGCTAAGCGGGAGAGGGTTAAGCATCGTTTTTCATCACCCGTTGTCGCACCAGCCACTCGCCGGCCATCAGCGTGCCCATCAGGAGATAGGCTATCATTCCGTTCCACAGCGTCCACAGACGGATATCGGCGTGTAATACGGTAAACAGCGCGATCGCCCCGTTAATAATAAAAAAGCCGCACCAGACCCGGGTAACCCGGCGCGTGTAACGTACCCCGACAGGGGAGAGGTCCGGTTCACGCAGGCGCGCCAGCCGTTCAACGACAGGCATTGCCGTCCACAGCGAACCGCCAAACACCGCCAGCATCACCAGATTCACCACCACCGGATAAAACAGCACCCACTGGTGCGCGTGCAGGACGTAGCTCGCCGCGCAAAGCGCTATGCCAGCCAGCGCCACGCTCACGAAAAGATAACGCAGGGGACCGCCCTGCCGACGGGCCTGGCAGACGCGTAACAGCAGCACCAGCGCCATCACGGGCAGTATCCCGTGCAGGCTATTATTCGCCAGCCCGAAGCCGATCAAAAACGGCCATGCCAGCAGCATCAGCCCCGTCAGGGCGGGAAGAACTGGAATCGAACGCACGTTACGCGTCGCGCTGAAGCTGTTCCACAACGTCCACGACGTCCTGCACCGTGCGCACCGCTTTGAAGGTTTCGGGCTTGATTTTATGGCCCGTTTTCTTTTGCAGGTGCACTACCATATCGACGGCATCAATGCTGTCGAGATCCAGATCCTCGTAAAGCCGTGCCTCAGGGGTAATATCCTCCGGGGCGACTTCAAACAGCGTAATAAGAAGCGCAGAGACTTCCTGATAAATCGTTTGTTGTTCTGTCATAGCGGTCATTCTCAGGCGCGTTGTTGATGAATAAAAGCCGCGAGCGTGGCAACGGAATAGAAGTGCTGACGCATCTCGTCACTTTCGGCAGAAAGCACTACGCCGTACTGATTTTTTACCGCCAGCCCCAGCTCAAGGGCGTCGATTGAGTCCAGACCGAGGCCGTCGCCAAAGAGCGCGGCGTCTGTATCAATATCCTCTGGGGTAAGTTCTTCCAGATTCAGCGTAGAGATAATGAGATTCTTAATTTCAAGATAGAGCGCTTGCATCTTTCGTTCCTGACAAAGATTGAAGACCGGTTGTTAACTGATGCTGCATATGCCGGTTTAACTGCCTTGCTGCCAGCGCGGGTTCGTGCTGACTCGCATCATAAAAATCATGAATGTTGATGCGTTCGCGAACATCCACGGTGAAAACAGGTTTGTTGGGGGGCACGTTATACCAGTTGCTCTGTTTATCCAGCATCCGTTCGCTACAGTGGATCACCACCACGCGCACGGCGCTGTTGCAGCGAACGGCGATATTCGCCGCCCCACGTTGCAGGGTAATGGCTTCCCCCACTCGGGTGCGGGTGCCTTCAGGGAAGATAAGCAGGGTGTCGCCCTGGGCCAGACGCTGCTGGCTTGCGGCAAGCAGCGTGTCGGCTTCGCTGTTAATCAGATAGTCCGCCGCGCGGATCACGCCGCTGACGAACGGGTTACGCAGCAACGCGCTTTTCACCAGACAGTCAGTTTCGTTCATCACCGACGCCAGCAGAACGTAGTCCAGCAGCGAGGGATGGTTCGCAATCACCAGACAGCCCCGCTCGGCGCGCAAAACGTCCAGGTTGTTGAAACGGTAATCCAGTACCCCTACACCGCGTACCACCGCGAGGAACAGGCGGAAACTGGCAGAAATAGTGCGGCGTGCCAGGCGGCGACGTTGGGTGCGGTCACGCTGGAAAATCAGCAGCAGGTTAAACCACACCAGCGACAGCGTCAGCCCGCCGAGGCCGAACAGGGCGAAGCACAATCCGGTCATCAGCATGCGCCATACCCGATCGAGGCGGGAACGTAACCCTCTCATTGGCGCGTCCATTGCCACAGCAGGCGCTCGCCCGGCAGGGTAAACTGGCGCTCGTCCCGCAGGTAATGGCGCAGGAACTGCAGGCTTTGCGGCAGCGCGGGCTCTTCAGGCCTGCGGTTGGCGTGCGTTTCACAGCTGAGCGTATTTCCGGCCTCAATTACCAGCGCCAGCGCGTAGGGCCAGACGGGCATCTGCGGCGGCAGCCCGGCGTGATAAAACTCCGGCAGCAGACCGTCGAAATCTACCAGCAACACGCGTGAGTAGCCCGCATGTAGCAGACTCAGCACCTCGCATAAGCTCTGCTGGAAGGTATCCATACCGGCGGAAACCGACGAAGAGACAACAGGCTGACGCGCGGCGATAGTGAGATTGCCGACCGCCGAGTTGTGTACCGACATGGCAAAATCGGTGGGGGAAACGGGCTGATCTGCCGCCAGGGCCTGGAGAATACGAAAATTGCGTTCCAGCTCCCCGTGACGGCTGCTGTAGACGACGGCGTCGATGCGGTGTTTGCGCAGCATCATCAGGCCAAGATCGACGGCCAGCTTGCTGCCTGAATTCAGGCGGCGGGCGGTCATCATCGGCAGATCGGTCAGTTTCGCCAGCGGTGCATCAGGATTGATGGCGTCAGACCGGCGTGACCATGCCTGCCATTCGTCGGCATCGCTGAGTCCTGGCGCTCTTGCCTGCCAGTCGATAAGGGTAAGTGTAAATTTCATCTACGCGCGTCCGCGATAAACCTGTTTCTGTGACTTTTTCTTCGCCAGCGCGATTTGCTGCGCACATCGTACAATGTTGTCGTCGCGCTGGCGAATAAACGTCACTTTTAACCCTTTCCACCCGGTTATCCCGGCAAACGGCTTTTTGGCCGACCCGGACCCAGCAGAATGGCGAGTTTACTGCCTCCTTTCGTGGTTTCCATCCAGATTTTACAGACGCTGGTGAGCGGCACGGAGAGCAGCATGCCCACCGGTCCCAGCAGCCATCCCCAGATCAGTAACGATAAAAACACCACCATCGTCGACATGCCCAGACGGTGACCCATCATGCGCGGTTCGAGAATATTGCCCAGCACCATATGCACGACGAGGAACAGCGCCCCTACCAGCATGCACTCATAAAAACCGTTAAACAGGAACGCCTGGATCATCGGCGGAACGGCAGAAAGCACCGCGCCGATATTGGGCACGTAGTTCAGTAAAAACGCCAGCACGCCCCACATCAGCGCGAACTGCACGTCCAGCAGCACCAGCCCCAGCCAGACGATCACGCCGGTCCACAGGCTTAACAGCGTTTTCAGCGCCAGATATTTGGACACACCCTTCAGCGCGCGATGCAAGCCGGCAATGTGGATCTGCGGATTGTTCAGGGCAAAACGCAGCTTATACGGCACGTGGCGCACTTCGAACAGCATAAACACCACCGTCATCACCAGCAGCAGAATGCTGGCCATTGCCCCGGAAAGCCCGGTCATCAACGTGGTGGCGTAGGTCATCACCTTCTCGGAATCCATCCGGCGCAGCATCCGTTCCGGTGAGATATGCAGATTCACGAACGGCAACATGCGCTGGAGATCGACCAGCTTGCGCGTCAGCTCTTTATTGTACTGCGGCAGCATGGTGGAAAATTCGCTCAGCGAGGCGGCGAGCACGCCGAACAGCGCCGTCAGGACAACCAGCATCACCATCACCACAATGGTAATCGCGACCGGGCGGCTGATGCCCCGGCGTAAAAACCACGTCACCAGCGGGTTGAGGACGATGGCGAAAAACAGCGCCAGCAGAAGCTGAACAATGATATCCGCCGCCGCATGGATACCCGCAAGGATAACCACCAGGCAGGCGAGTTTTAATAAAATATGAAGTCCGGCTTTGTCGGGCGGGCTGGCAGTCATAAGAATTCCTTTTTCCGGGGGGCTTGCTAATTGTAGTGCGCCGGATTCGCTTCGTCTGGAGCGTTAGTCTTAAAGTCATGGAAAAAAAATGGCCCCCGGCGCAAGCGACGGAGGCCACGTCATCCTGGTGAACGATTACTGGATCACGAGGGTGTTAATGATGTTTTCAGCGGTTGCCTGCGCTTTTTGCTGATTATCTGCAGGCAGAGTGATCTGCATGGTCAGCAGTTTATTATCTACCTTGCCGAGAACCACGGAGGAGTAAGCGGTCTGGCCTTTGGCGGAGATGATGCTGTCCAGCTGTTGCAGCGTGTGGCCTTTCAGCTCGATAGACTTATTGGTCACCACCTGAAGCTGCGGGTCGCGGCTGCGCTGCTGATCTTCCAGACGTTTGGACAGCACACCCAGATCTTCGCTGGTATCGTCACCGACAATCACAATGACTGCTTTTTGCCCGGTGGCATCGGAGTAGACGTGCATGTTGTTCGCCTGGGTGCCCAGCTTACCGCTCTGATCGGTCATGTCCGCGGGCAGAGAGAAACTGAGTTTGCCATCCATCAGGCTCACCGGCTGACCGGTGGCGTTGCTTTCTGCTGACGCGCCCTGAGCAGGCGTTTTGGTGTCGCTGTTATCACAGGCTGCAAGGCCAACAACCAGCAGGCCAATCCCGACATATTTAACCAGATTGCGCATTGACTTCTTCCTTTCGATAAACGGCCATAGCGGCTCATTCGTTCATCTTATCACAACTTATAAAGCGAACCCTTAACCTGCCTGCAATGCGGACATTTCAGATTTATCTGCCAGTCTTTTCAGCAGCATATTCAACAGCACGCCGTACATCGGCAGGAAGAAGACCAGGCTGATAAGCACCTTAAAGGCGTAGTCCACCAGAGCGATTTCCATCCAGTGTTCTGCCATGAAGGCGTCCGGGCTGCGCCAGAAGGCAATGAAGAAGAAGGCCAGCGTATCGCTCACGTTACCGAACAGCGTGGAAGCCGTTGGTGCCATCCACCAGCGATGGTTCTGACGCAGGCGGTTAAACACGTGGACATCGAGGATCTGCCCCAGGGCATAGGCCATAAAGCTGGCGGCGGCAATACGCGCGACGAACAGGTTGAAATGCGTCAGGGCTTCGAAGCCCTGCCAGCTTCCCATGTAAAACAGCGAGGAGATGGCGTAGGAGACAAACAGTGCCGGGATCATCACCGCAAAAATAATCCGCCGCGCCATCGGTGCGCCAAAAATACGCACGGTTAAATCCGTCGCAAGGAAAATGAACGGGAAACTGAACGCGCCCCAGGTGGTATGGAAACCAAAAATGGAGATGGGGAGCTGTACCAGATAGTTACTGGAGATGATCACCAGCAGATGAAATAGCGAAAGCCAGAACAACGCCTTGACGCGTTGCGATTGTGTAAAGGAGTTCATATTGTACCTTTTTGATTAATATTTGGGGTGAGGGAACCCAATAAAGCCGCCGCATGATACTGCTTTAACGACACTTTGCAATGGCTAATTTTCACGCAATCGTTAACCTGGTTTGCATTGGCGATAGCGGGGCGTAAACTACAGCCGTTTTTACCTGAACGAGAAGAACATGACCGACCTGTTTTCCAGCCCAGACCACACGCTTGATGCTCAGGGCCTCCGTTGCCCGGAGCCGGTAATGATGGTGCGTAAGACCGTCCGTAACATGCAGAGCGGCGAAACGCTGCTGATCGTCGCCGATGACCCGGCCACTACCCGCGATATTCCCGGTTTTTGTACCTTTATGGAACATGAACTGGTAGCGCAGCAAACCGAGACCTTGCCGTACCGGTATTTGATTCGTAAGGGGTAAGTGCGGCCTGATGCTCGGCGGCGCTTCGCTTGCACGGGCCTACGGGTGTAGTAGGTCGGGTAAGGCGCAGCCGCCACCCGACAAGCACCCATCACAATTTCGAACCATCGTTTCAAAATTTCGCGCTTTTTGTGAGGCGCTTCACCCTCCTTTTTCCAGCCGTAGTCTAATTTTTAAACGTCAAAAACTAAAACATCGTTTTAACGCTTATTTCACTACCCTGGAGTTGACTCAATGAAAACGACCCTCAAGCCGTTACTGGCTGCTCTGTGCCTGTCTGCTTTTGCCTGCACCGTTTCTGCCCAGACCATCAAAGCCGCCGATGTGCATCCTGAAGGCTACCCGAACGTGGTGGCGGTTCAGCAGATGGGTGAAAAACTCAAACAACAAACCGATGGCAAGCTGGAGATTAAGGTCTTCCCCGGCGGCGTGCTGGGGGATGAAAAGCAGATGATTGAGCAGGCGCAGATGGGGGCGATAGACATGATCCGCGTCTCTATGGCGCCGGTTGCCGCCATCCTGCCGGATATCGAAGTGTTTACGCTGCCCTACGTATTCCGCGATGAAGACCACATGCACAAGGTGATCGACGGGGATATCGGCAAGCAGATTGGCGACAAGCTGACCGCCAACCCGAAATCGCGCCTGGTCTTCCTCGGCTGGATGGATTCCGGCACCCGCAACCTGATCACCAAAGAGCCGATCGTTAAACCGGAAGACCTGAAAGGGAAGAAGATCCGCGTCCAGGGTAGCCCGGTGGCGCTGGCCACGCTGAAAGCGATGGGGGCGAACTCGGTGGCGATGGGCGTCAGCGAGGTTTACAGCGGCATGCAGACCGGGGTGATCGATGGCGCGGAGAACAACCCGCCAACCTTTATCGCCCACAACTACATGCCGATCGCCAAAAACTACACGCTGAGCGGCCACTTTATCACTCCGGAAATGCTGCTCTACTCCAAAGTGAAATGGGACAAGCTCAGCGCTGACGAACAGCAAAAGATCCTGACGCTGGCCCGCGAAGCGCAGTTCGAGCAGCGCAAGCTGTGGAATGCGTATAACGACCAGGCGCTGGCAAAAATGAAGGCTGGCGGCGTGAAGTTCCACGATATCGACAAAACGGTGTTCATCAAAGCCACTGAGCCGGTGCGCGCGCAGTATGGCGACAAGCATCAGGATCTGATGAAAGCCATCGCTGACGTTCAGTAATCCGGAGTACGTATGTCCGAACTCTACCTGAAGTGGATGGATCGTCTGTACCTGCTCGCCATGGCGGTGGCGGGTCTCTCGCTGCTGGTGATGACGATTGTCATCCCCATCGGCATCTTCTCACGCTACGTGCTCAATCGCGGCGAATCCTGGCCGGAACCGATCGCCATTATCTGCATGGTGACGTTAACCTTCATCGGCGCCGCGGTGAGCTACCCCCCCCGGTCGCATATTGCCGTCAACAAGCTAACCGACCGCCAGCCCGCGGCGCTCCAAAGGCTGTGCGCGCGGGTAGTGGATCTGCTGATGCTGCTTATTTCTGGCCTGATGTGCTGGTACAGCTACTGGCTGTGCGTTGAGCTGTGGGAGCAGCCGGTGGCGGAGTTTCCGCTCTTGACCTCCGGCGAAAGCTATCTGCCTCTGCCTGTCGGGTCGGCCATTTTGATCCTGTTTGTGCTTGAACGCCTGCTGTTTGGCTCGCAGGAAAACCGTCCGGTCGTGCTGATCGGCAATCACAGTTAAGGGGTGAACAATGGATGCTTTTGTTTTGTTATTCACCCTCGCCATTTTGCTGGCGCTGGGGATGCCGGTGGCCTTCGCCGTCGGCTTAAGCGCCGTGGCGGGCGCGCTGTGGATTGACCTGCCGCTGGAGGCGCTGATGATCCAGATCACCAGCGGGGTCAATAAATTTACCCTGCTGGCAATCCCGTTCTTCATTCTTGCCGGGGCGATCATGGCGGAAGGGGGCATTGCCCGACGGCTGGTGAATTTCGCCTACGTGTTCGTCGGCTTTATCCGCGGTGGGCTGTCGCTGGTGAACATTGTCGCCTCGACGTTCTTCGGCGCGATTTCCGGCTCGTCGGTGGCGGATACGGCGTCTATCGGCAGCGTGATGATCCCGGAGATGGAGAAGAAGGGTTATCCGCGCGAATACGCGGCGGCGGTGACGGCCAGCGGGTCGGTGCAGGCGATTCTGATCCCGCCCAGCCACAACTCGGTGATTTACTCCCTGGCGGCGGGGGGAACGGTCTCCATCGCCACGCTGTTTATCGCGGGCGTGCTGCCGGGCCTGCTGCTGGGCGTGAGCCTGATGGTGCTCTGCCTGTGCTTCGCCCGCAAGCGCGGCTACCCGAAGGGGGACAAAATCCCGTTCAGGCAGGCGCTGAAAATTATGCTCGATGCCCTGTGGGGGCTGATGACGGTGGTGATTATCCTCGGCGGGATCTTGTCCGGGATTTTTACCGCCACCGAATCTGCCGCCGTGGCCTGCCTGTGGGCGTTCTTCGTCACCATGTTTATCTACCGCGACTACAAGTGGAGCGAACTGCCGAAGCTGATGTGCCGCACGGTGAAAACCGTCACCATCGTGATGATTTTAATCGGCTTTGCCGCGGCGTTTGGGGCGGTGATGACCTACATGCAACTGCCGATGCGCATCACCGAATTCTTCACATCGCTCTCCGATAACAAGTACGTGATCCTCATGTACCTCAACATCATGCTGCTGCTGATTGGCACGCTGATGGACATGGCGCCGATCATCCTGATCCTGACGCCGGTGCTGCTGCCGGTGACCAATGCACTGGGTATCGACCCGGTGCATTTTGGGATGATCATGATGGTTAACCTGGGAATTGGGCTGATCACGCCGCCGGTCGGGTCGGTGCTGTTTGTGGCGAGTGCGGTGAGTAAGCAGAAGATCGAACACGTGGTGCGGGCGATGCTGCCGTTTTACGGTATGTTGCTGGTCGTGCTGGGGATGGTGACGTACATTCCGGCGATTTCATTGTGGTTGCCGGGGCTGTTAGGAATGCAGTGACGCGTGCGGCCTGATGCCCTCACCCCGGCCCTCTCCCGCGGGGAGAGGGGGTAAACACGAGAAACGGCAACCCGGTTGCCGTTTCACTTTTACCTTTGACGCAACAACCGCAACGCGTTCGCCGTAACCAGCACCGTCGCCCCCGTATCCGCCAGTACCGCCAGCCACAGTCCGGTCATGCCGAGCAGCGTGGTGATCAGGAAAATCCCCTTCAGACCCAGCGCAATGCCGATGTTCTGCCGAATATTGGCGCGCGTCGCCCGCGCAAGTTCTATCATCTGCGCCAGCCCGGTCAGGCGGTTGTGCGTCAGCGCCGCGTCGGCGGTCTCCAGCGCCACGTCGGTGCCGCTGCCCATCGCAATGCCGATGGTGGAAGCTTTCATTGCCGGGGCATCGTTTATTCCGTCCCCGACCATCGCCAGCGGGGCGTTGCTGTTCAGCTCGGTTACCGCGCTGACTTTATCCGCAGGCAACAATCCGGCCTTAAACTCCAGCCCCAGCTCGCCTGCAATCGCCGCCGCCGCGCGCGGATTATCGCCGGTCAGGATCACGCCCTGTACTCCCAGCCTGTGTAGCGCGTCGACGGCGTCTTTCGCATCGTCACGCAGGGTGTCGCGCAGCGCCAGCATGCCCATCGACACACCGTCCTGCATCACGGTAACGACCGTCTGCCCGGCCTGCTCCAGCGCCTCAACCTGTGGAGTAGAGCGCGCGTCCGCCGCGGCGATCAGCACTTTTTTGCCTTCGACCACAGCTTCAATCCCTGACCCGACCAGCGCTCGCTGGGCCGTTGCCGGAGGGATGTTCAGCCCGCGGCCCTTCGCTTCACGCACAATCGCCTGCGCCAGAGGGTGGGTGGAGCCCTGCTCCACGGCAGCGGCCAGCGTCAGCAGGGCGTCTTCACTGATGTCCTGCGGATACACGCCGGTCACCTGCGGCTTGCCGACGGTCAGCGTGCCGGTTTTATCGAAGGCGATGTGCTGGACCTGACTCAGTTGCTCCAGCGCCGCGCCGCCCTTAATCAGCGCCCCGCGACGTGCCGCCGCCGCCAGCCCGGAGGTAATCGCCGCCGGGGTGGAGATCACCAGCGCACACGGACAGCCGATCAGCAGCAGCGTCAGCCCTTTGTAAATCCAGCCCTCCCACGGTGCGCCGAAGAACAGCGGCGGGACGACGGTGACCAGCAGCGCCACCAGCATGATGGCGGGGGTGTAAATCCGGCTGAAGCGATCGATAAAGCGTTCTACCGGCGCGCGGCGCTCCTCGGCCTCTTCAATCAGCCTGAGGATGCGGTCGATGGCGCTGTCGCCCGGTTCGGAAAGGACCGTCAACTGCACCAGTCGGTCGACGCTGGTGGCGCCCGCAGGCACCTTTTCACCCGCCGCGCGCGCAACCGGGATGGATTCCCCGGTCAGGGCACTTTCGTCAAAACTTGCGGTGGCGGTAACGAGGGCCCCATCGGCTGGCAGACGTCCGCCTGCGGGCACTTCAATCACGTCACCCGGGCGCAGGGTGTTGATGGCGACCGTTTCACGCTGACCATCAATAACCCGCGTGGCGGTTTCCGGCTTTAGCGCCATCAGCGCGCTCACCCCTTTACGCGCCCGGCTCGCCGCCCAGCCCTCAAGGCGTTCGCCAATTAAGAACAGCAGCAGCACCATCGCCGCTTCCGCCGTCGCGCCAATAAACAGCGCCCCGATAGCCGCCACGCTCATCAGCGTTTCGATGGCAAACCAGCTGCCGCTTCTCATCAGACGCAGCGCCTGACGGGCAATCGGGAACAGGCCAACCAGCGTGGTGGCGATAAACGCCAGGTTGCCGAACGGGTGGTTGATCTGCTCCAGCCCCCAGCTCAGGGCCATCATGATGATGAGGGTGATAAGGGGCAGATTTTCTTTTAGCGGAGACGTTTTTTCTGCGGGCGCCGTTTCGCTGCGCAGGGTATAACCCGCTTTGCTGACGGCGGCTTCAACCTGTCTGCTGACGTCGTTTTCGGCGCTGACCAGCAGCTTTTCAGTGGCGAACAGCACCTGAACGTGGTTCACACCCGGCACCTGCTTCACCGCGTTTTCCACTTTGCGGGCGCAGGCCGCGCAGTCCATGCCGTTGACGACCCAGCTGTAGTGATTGCCGCTTTCAGGCAGCGTTTGAGTTTGCGTTTCGCATGCGCCCTCGCAGCAGCAGTCCTCTTTTGGCGGAACCGGGCTGAGCTTAAGTGCCGAGAATTTGGGAACTTTTTTAGGTATTTCTGGAGTCGACATGGCAGTCTCCGGTAATGATAATTTTCTCATTAACCGCAGCATACACTCTGGAGTCGACTCCAGAGTCAAGCGTTATTTAGATATACAGCGAACGCACAATCAGGAAGTGTCCGGCAAAGTAACAGGCGGCAGAAATCGCATTATCCGCACGGAAGCGGCGGCGATAGTGGCTGCCCAGCCAGACGATGTTACCCAACAGCAACAGTGCGGCACCGAAGAACGCGGACATCGCAGGCGCTGTCGGACGGAAGAACCACAGCTCGCCCGCCAGCCACACCATCACCAGCGTCATGGCGATAAACGTACACACCGGCAGACGCATCTCTTCCAGACGCGACCAGATCACCGCGATCAGCAGGGCGCCAATCACCAGCAGCACCAGCGGCAGCGGCCAGAAGATGGAGAGCGTCATCTGGCTGGCAAAGTAGATGGTATAGAGCAGATGCGACAGGAAGAATGCCCCCACGGCGTACAGCAGACGCTGGCGCGGCAGCAGGGTTAAGGCATCGCCAATCAGGGACGCACACAGCCCCGCGAGGACAAGATAGCTGATGGCGTTAAACATCGGTGCCTGCCAGGCAAGCAACAGCAGGAGCAATAGCGTGACGGGTTTAAACAACCAGCGCTGCCAGGCTGGGCCACGGTAAGACGCATCGACGTAAAGCCATGCGGAGAAACAGACAGCAATAAATGACCAAAGCA
>ENA-UOZH01000254-UOZH01000254.1-food-metagenome-genome-assembly--contig:-NODE-254-length-18015-cov-5.092428_pt1 | contig 18015 bp, 21 predicted proteins | sample MGYA00249888_ERZ772728 | MGnify/ENA primary metagenome ERZ772728 (study PRJEB29005, sample SAMN08379450) | food metagenome | isolation source: cheese spiked with Escherichia coli O157 | study: EMG produced...
CGGCGTCCCCGCCGGGCTGGTAGTGGAGAGATTGTTAGCGAGGTGCGCGGTCGGAATCCCGACCAAATGAAAAAGCCAGCGGGTCAGGCTGGCTTTTGATGCTGAAATTGTGACATGTCACGCTACGGTTTGATCGCCGTAACGCTTCTGGTAATACGCTTTGACCGTCGCGGATACGCGTTCGTGGTCGGCGTGTTTCGGGTCCATGTACGCTGGGGATTTCATCAGATCGCGAATGGTCTGCTGCTCTTCGAGGTTCACATCACCACCCGCCGGCGCATCTTCCTGCATTTCCGCGCCGACTTTTGCCAGCATGCGGATAACCATTGGGTTATTGCCGATCTCGTCGATGCGGCCTTTGTCGGCATCATCAGCCAACGAATTAAACGCGCGGAAAGCCAGACCGATGTTCTGCTTAAACTCTGCGTCAGTCTTCCACACCTCGCGCAGCTGCGTGGTGGCAGACTGTGAATCCAGCTCAGCGGCACCGCCCACCAGCTCAGGAGCACGCTGTGCGTATTCACCCAGGATGAAACTCATCTGATCGTTGGTGATGCCTTTGGCGTGCGCTGTTTTCATGAAGCTCTGCATGCGCGGATCGGCTTTGAATTCTTCCCAGTTGAATCCCTCGACCTCTACCTTAGGCGCATACTCATCTGACGTTTTCGGCGGTGCGTCGCCGCTGCCCATGCGTTTTTCAAGGTGAGTGTAATTTTCCGCCAGTTTGCGGGCAGAGCTTTCAATACTGAGTTTTCCGTCCTCGCCCATAACGCGGAATTTCTCAGGAATCCAGTCATTAGCACCCGGTTCGCCCGCACCGGTGCTGAGCAGAGAATTGCCAGAAGGTTCGCCAGTACCCTGATTATTGCCACCATCTTCACCACCTCTGTTACCGCCGCCCGGCTGTTCTGCGCCCTGCTCAGCGTTCATGAATAAGTGTTTAAGCTTCCACATCGTCTTCTACTCCATCGGCCTTGTTGATTTCGCGCAGGATGTAATCCAGTACGGATCGCTGCCCTGCCCTGTAACACGTTTCGCGGTCGCCCTCGGTACCGCCGGGGACATACGCCGCACGCCCGAAGCGGCGCGTTAATTCTTCCAGCACCTGAGAACCGCCAGGCATCTCTTCGAAAATGCGCTTAAAGTCCTGAGGCGTAGCCTGTTTTATTCTCATTGGTTGCCTGCCAGTCGTTGCCCTATTGCCGCGCCAGCGGTCTGCCCTGCGGCACTGGCCGCCTCGTTGCCCGCCTGCATCATGAGTTGCTGCTGTGCTGCCTGCTGCTGTGCTTTCTGGCGCTGGTCACGGAGATCCGCCACCGCATCGGACGAGCGAATAACCTTAGCCGGGACGCCAAGCGCATCGGCCACAACGCGCGTGGCCTCGTCGGTATCGATGAGATCAACAACGTCCTGGCTGATGCCCGCGAGGTTTTGCACGTTAACGCCGAGGCGTTCGATTGCCGTCACGTCTTCCAGCTTCTGGGCGCGTGCCAGCGGTGAGATGTAGCGCACGTTGAAATTGGCGTTCTGCAGGCTCTCAGGCGGCGGGGAGAAAATGCCAGCGCGGTAAGCGATGCCGAAGCAGCGCACAACCAGCAACTGGAGATATTCAGCCTGGAACCTGCCATACACCGGGCCAAGCAGCTGGCGAATCAGCGCGACACGCACGTGCACTTCGGTGGCGGTCATAGCGGGACCGTCCTGCGGCTGCAGCTGGTCGGCCATCATGATTTTGCGGATTGATGCCTGCAGGCGATCTTCTGCGGTGAACGCTACCTGAAAATCTGCACCAGTCAGCAGAGGTTTCATGCTGTCGGTGCTGTTCGCCACGATGATGCGACGCGGGCCGACCTTGACCGTACGCGGGTTGAGTACGCCGTCGTCTTCGGCAATCCACATGCCGGAGATAGCCAGGTCCTGCGCGGCTTTCTCCATGCGTTTGGTTTCGTTCAGCTCTTTGCAGTCCGGCAGCGCGTCGTATACCGGGCCGATGCCGTAGGAGCCGCCGGGGATTTTCATCCAGCGCGGAACGCAGCACGGGAATTCGTGGTAGCCGGATTCGCGCACCACCTGCTTGTTGCTCACGTCGACGTTAAACGATGCAAAGCGCATGTTCTTCGCCAGGCGGGCATCGACCATGTAGGTTTCGCGCGGGAAAATGCAGTGCAGGAAATCAAATTTATCGTCGGGCTTTTTCTTCGCCGCGTCGCGGATCTTCTCGCTGACCTTGTCCGCGCCGAATTCTTTGATTGCCTGCTCAGCGGTCAGCTGGTAGCGGCGGTATATCGTGTCCACGATGCCGTCTTTGCGGGTGGAGGTGACATAGCACTGCGCCAGCGGCCACTGCTGGAAGGTATAGCCGCCCTCTTCGCGGTCTTCGTCGATGTACAGGACGAACCAGCCGGCGCACACCACGTCGAGATTAGCCTCGTAGCCCTCAGCGTCGAAGTTGGCCGCGTGGATGTTTTCCCATACCAGCGTGGCGCACTCAGACAGCCAGGCTTTGGCATCGTCCGGCAGCGATTCGCTGTCGAGGTTCAGCCATTGCGCGTTCGCCGGGGTCATGCCGGACATGAGCGCAGAGGCCAGCATACGGGCGCTGTCGGTGGCGGTACCGTCCAGTAGCTTCGCCACCTTATGTTTTGCGCTCTGAGCATCGAGCACTTCGTCAGAGAATCCCGCGCCGCGCAGCGGATAGGTGTAGTCATAGCACTCGCGCCAGACGCTTTCATGCTGCTGGCGGTTGGCTTTCAGCGTGTCGGAACGCTTAATCAGCTTAACGGCGAGTTCATCCATCAGTTACGCCCCCAGAGTGTTTTTCTGTTGCGCTGCCTGCGCGCCAGAGGACAGCAGAGAGCTGCCAGAATCAGCCGCACCCTCAGCACCACTGGCGAGAAGGGACGAGCCTTTCTTGCGCTTCTTGCGCGCTGCAGCATCTGCGTTTGCCGCTTTTGCCGCTGCGTCGGCAGCCGCATCCGCTTCGGCCTGCGGGTCGGTCTGTACGACCTTAGGTGCTCCACCTCCACACATAGCGATCCCCTCTTAGCCCGGAACGTGCCAGCCGTGCTCAGTCAGAACGGGCTTACCCGTAACCGGCTGGCGTTTGCCCTCGTCGTTCGTCACGTAGCCCAGCGGCGCGGCGGGCTCCGCCGTGGTGGCCTTTTTGACGAGCTGGAGGAATTCGATATTGTCGGTCAGCTGCTGGTCAGCCAGGTCGGTGTAACCCAGCGTTTCAAAGCGGGCGATGATGGCCGCGCCCTGCTCGTTGATGGTACCCAGCAGCGTATTACGTTCGGTAAGAGCAGCATCGTCCAGCAGGCTGGCAACGCGTTGCTGGATTACCTCAGGCTCAGCGCGTTGCTGGTCCTGCATTGCCGGTTCGCTGGCTGTGCCAGTAACAAGCTCTGTGCCAGTAACCAGCTCTGTGCCCGTTTCAGGTTCCTGCCCTGGTACTTCGACAGGTTTCTTTGGTCGACCCATTGTGGTGGCTCCTGTGATGATTGAGCCGTAAGTGTGAAACGGGGTCGCGGTCGGGATCCCGACCAAATGGAAGATTTGTTAAAAACAGGGCCTATTTAACATAATGGACGTTGCGCGCACCAGCGAAATGGCACTCGTTAACGATTTAGCGTGAAGGGTTTATTTGTTGCGGTTTACTGGCTGGAAAGAGGGAAAACGGACTGCATAAATCGTGCATAAAACAGGGCGGTTTTTGCATAGCGTTTTTAACCGGTGAGCGCCCTGTTTTTGCAAGTTTTCATGGTGTCAGACGCTTCGATCGCCAGGCGTAAACAAAACGCCGTGATGTGACCTGCGCTGGCAGTTCGGAGCGTGGGCGCTGCGTGACGTAGCACCAGAAGTCTATCAGCGCTTCGCCTGTGTGGTGGTTCGGCGCTGCGCCCTGCTTCCAGCCGATGATAGCAGACTTCGACACGTCGAGCTCTCTGGCAATCTCCTGCAGGGGAATGCCGCTGCGTGTAATGTCGTTAATCACCCGGAACCAGTCCGTTTTGAACGTTGCGACAACTGGCATAGGTCACCCCACAAAACGCGCGCACGCGCGAGCATAGAGAGCGATTTTATTGAGCTTCTGGCGCTCGTTAATCGCCGTGGTGGAATCAAATCGTATTTGCATATCGCTACCCGCAATAAATTACATGTTCGACGTGTAACCACCTGTAACCACTGTAACCGCCATCTTCTTAACCTTTCCCAGAACGACTTATATATATATATGGGGTTTTTAGAAAATAGGTGGTTACAGTGGTTACAGTGGTTACAACCTTTTAAATTCAATTAGTTAAAACGTAACCACCTACGCTATTAGGTGGTTGCAGGTGGTTACGCCGATACCCAAACTCGCTGCACTTTGCCGTTAACACGCCTCAAAACTCGCGAATAACCGCAATTTTGCAAAACATTGCTAATTCGCATTTCTTCACGTTTTCCGATATGGCTTGGATTTAAGCCAATTGCATCACGCAGAACGTCGCTAGCGCGTAAAAATTCGCAATTTCGCGGAATGTCGTTAGTCATCAGGTCAGGCGTGTCGAGCCATTTCTCGACCGTTTCGAGCCACGCGTCCTTAATGGTGTACTGCTCGTGGACACTCGCACCGAGCCGCTCAGCATCGCGGAACTGGATGCCGCCGAGGCGCTTAAACGTCTCGCGGGCCTCAGCCCACAGCAAAAGGAGGTCAGTTTTTATCGCTTTCACGTCGACTTTCGACACCTCCACGGGAAGCCAGCGGCGGTTACCGGTCTTGTCAGCAAGGAATTCATCCTCGTTGGTGGTACCGACGAACACCAGGCGACGCGGGAACTGGGTAGCGAACTCGCGGTATTTAGGGATCCAGTTCTCATGCGTGCGCGTCACGAATGCCTTGATGGACTCCAGCTCTTTGGTATTGAGGCCGCGCAGCTCGCCAATCTCCGCCACCAGTCGTCCGCGCATCTTGCGTGCGAGGTCGTCGTCTTTCTCAGCGAATGATATCTCGGTGAAGAACGCCGGGTCGGGGCTCAGCGCTTCCACGCCGGAGGACTTCCCGCATCCCTGCGGACCGACGAGGATCGGCACCATATCGGCTTTAACGCCGGGCTCCAGCACCCTGCCTGCCAGCGCCGTCCACATGTACATGGACACCGCGCGGGTGTATGGCGTGTCGGCGGTACCGAAGTGCGTATGGTAGAAAGTTTCGATGCGCGGCACACCGTCCCACTCCAGCCCGTTCAGCCAGGTGGTCGCCGAGTCGAACGGCTGTTCGTCAGCGGCCAGCAGCACCACGTCGCGGATGAGTTCGCGCCCCACAGGTTTAAAGCCGCGCTTTTCCATCGTGATGCGCAGGCGCGCATAGTCCGCATCGGTGAACGCCTGCCACTGGCCGGAGCCTGCCGGGGCGAACATGATTTCGTCGCGGAACTGGTCGAAGCGAATATCGATGTCCACGAAGTCAGGACGCACAACTGCTTTGGCCGCGTTGCTGATGGTGGCCTCGATGCGGCCCCACTTATCGCGTTCGAACGCCGGCAGCGGTAATGGCTCGGCCACTTCGGTGCTGGTCAGGTCTTCGAAATCGTCGTTGCGGATCCCTATGGCATTAAGGAAATCGCCGTCGTCGCGGTGCGCGCAACTGGCGTGCAGGCATTTGAAATGCCCCTGTTCAAAGCCCGCGGTCCCGCCCGGGAAGTAAACCGTACTGGTCGGGTCGCCACCGGAGCTGTGGCCATCCTCAAACGGGCAGCGGATGTATCGCTCGCCGTTCGCGCCATCCAGCAGCGTCCAGCCGTTGGCGTCGAGGTATTCGGCTGTATCATCCGTGGCGCCGGGCGTGAAGGTTGAGCGGTCGCGCATCTTCGTGCTGCCCGCTTCGGTGGTGACCGACACAGGCAGCTGCTCAGCAAGGCGCTGCCACAGCGTTTCGAGCTGGTCAGCAGTTATGACCGGGGGCTCGTCCGGCAGCCCACCGTCCCATTCAATACGCGCGCCGCTGCTGTGTGTACCGCAGGCAACGAACTGTTGCCCGTTCGCCAGCAGTTCAATGATGCCCATATCGCCCGCCAGACGGTGGATGCGCTTACGGAAATCACCCTCTACAGCCAGCAGGTACAGGCATTTGTTGCTGTTGGCGCGCCAGCGACGCGGCGGCAGCTCACCAAGCAGCTGCACCAGCGTTTTGCGAATATCGGTCTGAATATCTTCGTCTTCGCTATCGCAATCCAGCGCCAGCCAGCCATGACCGGTACGCACGCAGATGCCGTAATCCGGTTCGTTCGACCAGCGGGCAAAGTCACGCTCGGTTACTACGTGCTCGGTCCAGTCCTTGATCCCGGTAGCCAATCGATCGCGGTTATACAGGCTTGGCGTTTTGCCAAGCATTTTGAGTTTGCTATTCGGGGATATGGTCGCGCCCGGGTTGCACACGACCGGCAGCAGCTGGTCAGTACGCCCCAGCACCAGATCGAAGTGGAACCATTCGTCAGGCGTTGCCCCCCAGATCTTTTTCTCTGGCATGGGTTACGCCTTTTTCTCGTTTTGTGAGCCGTGCAGCAGCCAGTTGGGGTCGCAATCAAGCGCAACGGATAATTCAAGAAGATAGCGAGGGCGGGAGATTACACCGCTTTCAATCCTATTAATGGCCTGCTGACTAACCCCTGTTAGCTCAGCCAGCGTGACCTGCGTCATTTTGAGCTCTTTACGTCGCTCTTTTAATCGGGTAGCCAGAGTCATAGTTATCACCTCATACAATTTTAGTGGTATTTAGCAACAACTAATGATGTTTGTCAAATACAACAAAAATTGTATTTAATAATAGGGGCTCATAATTTCAACTCCTATAAGGTATTAAAAATGTCTCTCGCAGCACGCTTCAAAGCCCGCCGTATCGAACTCGGAATGACACAAACAGAAGTCGCAAACTCTGCGGGAGTTAGCCAGCAATCAATTGAGTCTATAGAAAGCGGACGCACCCGAAAGCCACGTAACCTTCTCGATCTGGCTAAGGCTTTGAAGTGCAGTCCGGACTGGCTTTTGAATGGCAAAAACATTATGCCCCTGGCAGAGATAAGCACCCGCCGCATCCCGGTACTTAGCTATGTACAAGCTGGCGAACTCACAGAAGTAAGGGACGTAACAGACCTTACTGGTGACTTCGAATACGTTCTGGCGGATTCGGACGTCCCGGAAACATGCTTTGCATTGCGCATAGATGGTGACAGCATGCAGCCTGAATTTAAGGAAGGGGATATCGTTATCATCGACCCAGATCTATGCCCTACCCCAGGAGAATTCGTGGTTGCTAAGAACGGCGGCCATGAGGCCACATTCAAAAAATACCGCCCGTTGGGAATAGGTGTTGATGACTTCGAATTGGTTCCACTTAACCCAGACTATCCTGTTTTGCGCAGTGCTGACATGAAGTTACAGATCATTGGTGTCATGATTGAGCACCGCATTTACCGCCGTAAACGCTAAAACCCCGCCTCCGCTGGAGGGCTCCGCTGCCCTCCTCACACCTATCTTGTAAAATCTTACAAACTAAATTCATTTAAATATCAATAACGTGGTATTTTTGCGCCCATAAATACCACATTTGTGGTTTACACAATACAACTCAAATTGTAGATTTAACCCCAAGAAGTAATCGCTCTTTAACAAACAGAACCGCGTGACAGGTAAGCCGCAGTGCTCCTGGCAAAACGAAATGGCACCCGATGGGATCGAGGTAAGCGCCGAGTCCGTATGCGTACGGTAAGCGTAGAGGACCGCACCGCGACGAGCTGATAAGTCACGCAAGTTGAAACGCCCCGATGATGGGGCGGAGTGAACTTATCAAGCGTCTGTCAGGCGCTTCATTAAGTCCATTGCATTGATGTGTGTAGTCTTTGCCCCTCGCAAGAGGGGCTCTTTTTTGGAGCACTACCGATGAAACCTGAACACCTCCACCGGCTGACGGGGCGCGACGTGCTCCGCTGGCGCCGTAAACATTTCGACATTATCACCGGTCTGGCCCTCGCTACTGCGTTCGGCCTGGCTATTACCTTCATTCTCCTTGTAGCGAGGACCGCAGTATGAGCTTAGAAACCAGTCTCGAACTTAACAACCAACTGCTGACGCAGCATAACGCCCTACTTGAACGCCTTATCACTGCCCTGGCCTCAGGTGTCGCTCTTCGTCCGGACACTGTTGCGCAGGTGCAGGAATATCGCGAAACGGTACCGGAAACCAAAGCGGAAAATACCGCTATCCGTAAGGTTACGTTGGACGATCTGGAGTTCAGCGACATTATCGCCCTGGCTGCATTCTACCCGGACCCGCAGGAGCTCAGCGAAACGATGGTCCAGCGCGTTTTTGATTACCGCGACGCCGAAGGCGATAAACGCGTTGTGCAGATCGACGCACTGGACAGCGCCCTGCAGGGTGTTAAACGCGCAGGTCATCTTAACAAGCCATCATTACTTGACCTGTCGCGTAACATCCTGCGCTTCTGGGATTATTTACCAACCAACGCGGCACGCCGTGACTTTGCCGAGCGCTTACTGGACGCACCAGCCGACAGCCGTCATGAAGTGAAGCCGAAAACCAGCGGTAAGGATGAAGAACGCACCGGGCCCTTCTACTGCAAGAATGTCGATGGCTCCGCCGCCAGCGAGCTTCACACCTTACGCAAGCTGAATGAACTGCTTAAAAAGGGCCATATCGAAATCACCAAAGTTGAGTACCTCCAGCTGCAGGAAGATTTCGCACGTAAAAACGCGGCAAAAGGCGGTACCGAAACGGGTGATGATGCCGGGGATAATGCTGGCGAACAGGCCGATTTTGCAGCGCTGCGTAAACAGGCCGAAGGAATGATCCTCCAGCTGGCGAAAGGTGGTTACCGTGCCGAAGCGGTAGCGATTCTGGAAAAACAGGGTGCCAAAAAGCTCGGCGAAGTTGCTGACGAGAACCTCGCAGACGTGATCGCTCAGGCTGAAAAAGCGCTGGAGGGTTAATTATGCCAGACGTTCATGCACGACTTTCCCCGTCTTCAGCGCATCGGTGGATGCGCTGCCCCGGTAGTCTGGCACTGGAAGCTACTCAGCCAGACAAAGAAACGTCTTTTGCGCTTGAAGGTACCGCAGCGCATGCACTTGCCGAAAAGGTGCTGCGCAACCGCCAGAATCACCCGGAGCACTATGCAGGTTGCAACGTCGCGATGTTCCTCGGCTCCTATCCTCTTGCTGAACACCCGGATGATACTTCCGGCCCGCAGGTAGATGAGGAAATGGTCGAAGCCGTTGGCCGTTACGTCGACACCGTCTGGGCGCTGTCGCAGGGCAATGAACTGCTGGTCGAGCAGCGTGTCGACTTCTCCCATATCGTGGGCGTAGAAGAGTCCTTTGGTACCGCCGACGGCGTAATCATCGCGGGCAACGAGCTGCAGATCCACGACCTGAAATACGGTAAGGGTGTGCGCGTCGATGCCGAGCAGAACGAGCAGCTGCAGCTGTATGCCCTGGGCGCGCTCGAACAGTTCAGCATGCTGTACGACTTCGAGACGGTGCGCCTGTTCATCCACCAGCCGCGGCTTAACCACGTTTCAGAGTGGGCCCTGACGGTGGAAGAGCTCCAGGCGTTCGGCGAACGGGCGCAGGAAGCGGCAGCCAGTGTGATCGTGATGTTCAACATCGCCGATTGCGAAGGGGTCGAAACCCTGCCGCTGGAAAACTTCACACCGGGCGAAAAACAATGCCGGTTCTGCAAGGCAAAAGGTGGTCTGTGTACCGCTGAGGCGCAGGCCAGACTTAACGATGTGAAAGACGATTTTGTCGACCTGACCCAGCCAGTGGGCGAGCAACTCGCAGAGGCCGTTAAACGCGTGCCTTTTCTGACTGCCGAACAGCTGGCTGATATTTACAGCCAGGTTGGCCTGATTGAGTCTTTTTGCAAAGCGGTCTGCGACCGGGTGAACAGTGAGCTGAACGCCGGGCATCCGGTACCGGGCTTTAAGCTGGTTACTGGCAAACAGGGTAACCGCGCCTGGAGCGATGAAGAAGCCGCCCGTGCGCTGCTGAAAGACCAGTTCCGCTATAAAACTGAGGAGGTCTTCGACCTTAAGCTGATTAGCCCGACCAAAGCCGAGAAGCTCATCAAAAAGGCCAGCCCTCGCCGCTGGACGAAAGTCGAAGCGCTGATCACCCGCGCTGACGGTAAGCCTACCGTCGCCCCCGAATCCGACCCGCGCCCGGCGCTCAATATCAACCCTGTTAACGATTTCGACGACGTGTCCGACGACGCGCTCGCCGCTGACCTCATCTGATTAAGGAAATACCAATGAAAATTAAACTCAACAACGTCCGCCTGGCCTTCCCTGCTCTGTTCGAAGCAAAAACCGTGAACGGCGAAGGCGACCCGCGCTTCTCTGCTGTTTTCCTGATGGATCCGAAACATCCGCAGTTGGACGAAGTCCGCAAAGCGCTGAAACAGGTAGCGAAGGAAAAGTGGGGCGAGAAGTGGGAAACCATTTACGGCCAGCTGGAGAAAAAACTCAACCTCTGCCTGCACGACGGTGACGAAAAAGCCGAATACGAAGGCTTCCCGGGCAACTTCTTCCTGAACGCTGCCAACAAAGCACGTCCGGCAGTCATTGATCGCGACCGTTCTCCACTCATCCAGGCTGATGGCCGTCCTTACGCCGGTTGCTATGTCAACGCGGTGATCGACATCTGGGCGCAGGACAACAACTTCGGCAAACGTGTTAACGCATCGCTGGGTGGCGTCCAGTTCCTGCGAGACGGTGACGCGTTCGCTGGCGGCGGTGTGGCCGCGCCGGACGACTTCGACGATATCAGCGAAGGTGCTGACGCGGGCGAGCTGATTTAGGTTCATCGCAAACACGCCATTCTAAGTTTATGGGTGGCGTGTTCTTATTAATTAGCGAGTGGACTCAACATCGGGGGGCTGTTCCTGCTCTATGGGCTGTGCCTCCACTTCATTTTGCTTTATAAAACTCAGAGCCTGCTCATAAAATTCATCCGAACGCTTATCAAGAAAAGCATTATATTCATCCAACTTAAAATATTTAAACATCTTAACGGCGATATTATTTTTCAATTCTATTTTTCGCCAAATGGCATGCATTCTTTTAGAGTGGAAATCTCTATTCTTTTCGTAAACAGCAAATTCTTCGTTACTAACTTCTTTATCACCAATTTTGCAAATGGATGCCCCGCGGCCAATAGGAAACTCAACGGAAGTGTTTTTTGAGTAAAGGTAGTTATAGTGAGCTTTATCACTCTCCATAATCCTTACGTTTTGCCAAAAGGAATGATCAAGAAGGCATTTATTAATAAATTTTATCAATAAAAAATCTCGGACTATTAATGCAAATGGCATTAATACATATACACCTAAAAAACCGAAGCAAGCAGTAATGATAGTTGACAGAGAAACTGTTAGTTCCATTTGATAACTCCTAAGGTTAAGCATGCATAATATACTATGGGGCGACCTGGAAACCTATTGCGAAATACCTATCACGAATGGTACACACGCTTATGCGGAAAGTGTCGAGGTGATGCTGTTTGCCTGGGCCATCGGCGACGAGCCGGTTAGCGTCTGGGATCTGACTGCTGGCGAACCTATCCCCGGCAGGCTGCGGAAGGCCATCACTGACCCTGACACTATTCTGTTTTTCCACAATTCACATTTCGACCGCACGGTACTGCGCCATGCAATGCCAGAGCTGGCCCCTGATGTAACACGCTGGCGCGACACAATGGTGCAGGCGCTAGCGCACGGCCTCCCCGGCGCGCTGGGCGCACTCTGCGAGGTGCTCGGCGTCCCGCAGGACAAGGCGAAGGACAAAGAAGGTAAAGCGCTTATCCAGCTGTTCTGTAAGCCACGCCCGAAGAACAGCAAACTACGCCGGGCCACCAGCAAAACCCACCCGGAAGAATGGCGGCGCTTTGTAGCTTACGCCGGGCTGGATATCGAGGCTATGCGCGAAGTGCATAAGCGCCTGCCGAAGTGGAATTATAAGGGTGCAGAGCTGGCGCTATGGCATCGTGACCAGCAGATCAACGACCGAGGCGTTTGCATGGATGTGGAGCTCGCGCAGGCGGCGATCGAGGCGGTAGACCTCGAACAAAAAAGCCTGGCGAAACGCACGCAGGCGATGACCGACGGCGAAGTGCAGGCGGCCACGCAGCGCGATGCATTGATTAAGCACATTGTTGAATCCTACGGCGTGGAGCTGCCGGACATGCAGCGCAGCACACTGGAGCGCCGTATGGCGGATCCTGATTTGCCGTCGGCGGTGAAAGAGCTGCTGGCTATTCGCCTGCAGGCCAGCACCACCAGCACCAGCAAGTACAAATCGCTGATGAAGGGCGTGAGCAGTGACGGTCGTCTGCGCGGCACGCTGCAGTTCTGTGGCGCATCGCGTACCGGGCGCTGGGCCGGGCGTTTATTCCAGCCTCAGAACCTGCCCCGCCCTTCACTCGAGCAGGACCAGATAGACGAGGGTATCGAGGCGCTGAAAGCCGGATGCGCCGATCTGCTTTTCGATAACATCATGGAGCTGACCAGCTCGGCGCTGCGCGGCTGCATCATGGCTCCGGAAGGCAAAAAGCTGGTGGTTAGCGACCTGTCGAATATCGAGGGGCGAAAACTGGCCTGGCTTGCCTGCGAGCAGTGGAAGCTGGACGCATTCCGGGAGTACGACGAGGGGACCGGACCGGATCTGTATAAACTGGCCTACGCCCGCGCCTTCAATATCTCGCCGGACGATGTTGATAAATACCAGCGCCAAATCGGCAAGGTGATGGAGCTGGGCCTCGGCTTCGGCGGGGGTGTTGCGGCATTTCTTACCTTCGCCTTGGTCTACGGTCTCGACCTCGACGAGCTGGCGAACGCCGCGCTGCCGAATATCCCCCGTGATGTCATCCGCGAGGCGAAAAGCTGGTACGACGAATCGGTTAAACGTAAATCGACCTTTGGCCTGTCCGAGCGTGTATTCATCGCCTGTGACTCGCTCAAACGTCTCTGGCGCCGGGCGCATCCCGCGACCTGCGATTTCTGGTACGAGCTTGAGCGCACCGTCCGCACCGCCATCGCTACACCGAAAAAGACGCTGTACTGCGGCTATCTGAAAGTCCGCCGCGATGGCGCATGGCTGCGCATCCAGCTGCCGTCCGGGCGCGCACTCTGCTACCCCTCCCCGTCCATCGAGAAGGGAAACATCACCTATCAGGGCGTTAACTCCTACTCGCGCAAATGGCAGCGGCTCAAAACCTACGGCGGAAAGCTGGTGGAAAACGTCACTCAGGCGGCCGCCCGCGACGTTTTGGCCGGAAACATGCCGCTGATCGAGGATGCCGGTAACAGCATTGTGCTGACGGTTCACGATGAGGTGATCACCGAAGCGCCGGACACAGACGATTTTAACGATACGGCGCTTTCCGCGCTGCTCTCCACTAACCCTGAATGGGCGCCCGATATCCCGCTGAACGCGGGCGGCTTCGAGGCGTACCATTATCGTAAGGATTAGCTGATCGCTGTCATTGCTGCTTTGCTAAATATTGCTTATTTTATAGGAAAATAATGATGCAGGATCTCAATGAAATGGCTCTCAAATACCCGCACCCTGTCGAAACTTTTCGTCAATTTTTAGTCGAATCCGGATTTGATGTTACCGGAGAAGAAAACAAAGCCGGTCATGATTGTTATCGTTTAAGTAATGGTGCCATCATAACGCTTTACCACACCGGAACGATTTTGATTCAAGGCTCACAAGCGGCAAAACCAGAGGTTGAAGCCATTATTAATGAACACTTGGGTAACGCGCCAGTTCAACGAGTTCAGCCAGCCATAGTTCAAGAGCCAGCCAAAAAGATTTTCATCGTTCACGGTCACGACCATGCAGCAAAAGAGCAGCTTGAGCTCATTCTTCATAAGCTTGGGTTACCTGATCATTTTATTTTGCAGAATACTGGTGGTACTGGACTTACGATAATTGAACATCTTGAGCGTGAAATTGGTCAAGGGCAGACAGCGACTCGTTTCGGCATTGTTCTTCTCACTCCCGATGATGTGGGATACTCCAAAAGAGATGGTCAAGAAGCAGCCCTGCCCAGGGCTCGTCAAAACGTAGTTCTAGAAATGGGGATGTTGTTATCATCACTCGGCCGCAGTAACGTGGTCATCTTGCAGAAGCAACACCTTGAACAGCCTTCTGATGCTGCAGGTATTCTTTATCTCAACTTTAATGATCATGTTCGGGAAACTGTACCTCGCTTAATCCAGCGTCTTAAACAGGCCGGTTTCACATTTAATGAAGCTCAAATAGCGAACGCTTCATCTTAATCAATCATTTTCCTAAAAAGTAAAAAGCCCTGCAAATGCAGGGCTTTTTATTTGAGGTAACCCCTATGTCATTTAAATATCGGGACAGTCCACTTTATTACCGGACTGCGCGGGAGGCTTTGCGCCTTGAGCAGTCCGGTGAGTACGACCGTGCGGCGAAGGTCTGGGCCAAAGCAAACCGTGAATCACGTAACGAACTTAATCAGGACTGGAGCGAGCGCCGGGCTGATTTTTGCCTGATGCAGAACATGCGCGAAAAGCGTAAGGCGGTGGATGATGGCATATGAGCGTGAAAGCCTTATCGAAAAGCACCTCATCGCCGAAGTGAAAAAGGCTGGCGGGGTCGCCTTTAAGTTCGTGTCACCCGGTCGCCGCTCGGTACCGGATCGCATTGTCCTGCTACCCGGCGGCCGTCTCGTTTTCGTTGAATGTAAAGCACCCGGCAAACCACCACGCGCCGACCAGCTGCGCGAGCACGAACGGCTGCGTGCGCTGGGATTTACCGTGGTGGTGCTGGATAGCAAAAATCTGGAGGGGATATTGTGCGAAAAGTCCAACGACGCAGTAAATTCCGCCTGATTGGCGGCCCGTACGATGGCGCTATCGTGATGCTCTTCACCGCTGGCACACTGGAGTTTACAGCCAAAGGGCAGACCGGGCGGTATACAGGACATAGCGGCGACAGGCTACACTGGGAGGAAAAACGTGTCAGTTAACTCCCCTTCTAAAATTTTCACGCCTCGCCCTTATCAAGACCTCATCATCAACCACGAAATCGACATCCTGCGCTGCAACATCTGGGCGGGCATGGGTATGGGTAAAACCGTGGCAACGCTCACCACGCTGGAAGATCTCTTCATGGCAGGCGCAGAGACACAGCCCGCGCTGGTCCTCGCGCCGCTGCGCGTGGCTGCCAGCACATGGCCGGATGAAGCGGTTAAATGGGGGCATCTGCGCAATATCGAGGTGCAGCCGATTGTCGGTAACGCCAAAGCGCGCGCGGCAGCGCTGGCAAACAGCAATGCCAGCGTGTTTACCATCAACTACGACAATCTGGTCTGGCTGGTTGAAACGCTGGGCGACCGCTGGCCGTTCGGTACCGTTATTCCTGACGAGAGCACCCGGCTGAAATCCTTCCGGCTGCGCGGGGGCGGTAAGCGCGCGGCGGCGCTGGGCAAAGTGGCACATAAGCACGTCCGGCGCTGGATGAATCTCACCGGTACGCCAGCGCCGAATGGCCTGGTGGATTTGTGGGGGCAAGCGTGGTTTGTGGATCAGGGGCAGCGCCTCGGGCGCACCTACGGCGCGTTTACCTCCCGCTGGTTCAACTCAATACAGTTTCCGGGGCAAAGCTGGACGAAGCTGGAGCCGTTCGCCCATTCGCAGGATGAAATACAGCGAGCGCTGGCTGACGTAACTATCTCCCTGGACGCCGCCGACTGGTTCGACATCAAAGAGCCCATCCATAACGTGATCCGCGTGGACATGCCGCCGAAAGCCCGCCAGCAGTATCGCGAAATGGAAAAGGAAATGTTCCTCGAGTTGAACGGCGAAGGCATCGAAGCGCCGAACGCCGCGGCAAAGACGGTGAAGTGTCTGCAAATCGCCAGCGGCGCGGTGTACACCGACGACGCCGGAAGCTGGTCAGAACTGCACGACGCGAAGCTGCAGGCGCTGGACAGTATTCTCACCGAAGCAGCTGGCGCGCCTGTACTGGTGGCCTACCACTGGAAACACGATCTTGAGCGCCTGCTTAAAGCGTTTCCCCGAGGTCGCCACCTCGACCAGGATCCACAGACCCTTCGCGACTGGAACGCTGGAAAAATACCGGTCCTGTTCGCGCATCCGGCCAGCGCAGGCCACGGCCTGAATATGCAGGACGGCGGCAACATACTGGTGTTTTTCTCGCACTGGTGGGACCTGGAGCAGTACCAGCAAATTATCGAACGCATCGGGCCAACCCGGCAGATTCAGGCCGGACACAACCGCCCGGTGTTCATTCACCACATTATCGCTGCCGACACTATGGATGAAATGGTGATGGAGCGGCGCAACTCGAAACGAACAGTGCAGGACATCCTGCTCGATGCCATGAAAAAGAGAGGTATAGCATGACACCGGTTATCTCTGACACTGACCTGATTAACATTAAAGAGGTCGAGCGCTCTGTGGGCCTGAAAAAATCCAGCATTTATGAGCGCATCAGTAATAACGAGTTTCCGAAGCCTAAGAAGCTCGGGAGCCGAACCTCCCGCTGGGTACGCGGCGAGGTCGAAGAGTGGAAAAAACAGTTTCTTTAAATCAAACGCAGCTGGTCAATATAATCCGCATACCACTGCATCATTTCCCGACGCCCTTCCATATACAGGGCATGGTTATAAACCCCGCGTATATTGTTCTTGTCCACGTGAGCAATCTGGAGTTCAACCCAGTCAGAGTTGAATCCTTTATCGTTCAGGATGGTACTGAATGCATGCCGGAAGCCATGCCCTACTACCCTCCCCTTATACCCCAGCGTGTGGATCATCCTGTTTATTGTGTTCTCGCTCATGACCTTTGACGGGTCATTCCTGCCGGGGAACATATTCACGTATCTGCCTGTCAGACCGTGCAACTCTTTCAGCAAGACGACAAGCTGATCGGAAAGCGGTACCAGGTGCGGGCGGTCCATCTTCATAAATTCGGCAGGTATCTCCCACAGCCGGTTATCGAAATCTACCCATTCCCATTTTGAATGCCGCAGTTCGTAAGTACGCAGCCCTGCCAGCATCATGATCTGCAACCCCAGCCGGGGCAGCGGGCTCCCCTTGTAACTCTCAAGCGCCGCGAGAAAATCAGGCAGTTCTTCCGCCGTCAGGAACGGGAAGGACTCTCCTTTATGCCCGGTCATTGCGCTGTTCAGTTCGCTGACGGGGTTATACTTCGCGCGCCCGGTCGCAACTGCATAGCTGAACACCTCACCGCACCACCGGCGTGTTTTGGCTGCTTTCTCGGTTGCGCCGCGATTCTCAATTTTACGCAGTGCCGTCAGCATCTGAACAGGCTCGATTTCTGCAACGGGCAGCTTGCCCACCGCTGGGAAAATATCTTTATTGAATGCTTCGAGAATGTCAGAGGCATAGCCAGGTGACCAGCGAGGCTTCTTGAATTCGTGCCATTCTGTGGCAATCTCTTTAAACGTGATTGTCTTTGCAGCCGCAGCTGCAACATGGCTTTTGACTTTTACCGGGTCAACACCTGCCGCAACGTTACGCCGGGCCTCATCTCGCTTTTCCCGAGCAGCCGCCAGCGAAACAGCCGGGTACACACCGAGCGCCAGCATCTTTTCTTTACCGGCGAAGGTATAGCGATAACGCCAGTATTTTGCCCCACTGGTTTTCACCAGCAGGATAAGTCCGTTACCGTCTGGCAGCTTGTAGTCTTTCTCCGCAGGCTTTGCCGTCTCGACCTGTCGCGCGTTTAGTTTCATAGGTACCCGCCTCAAACTCAGATACCCGTTTATGTACCCGTATTAAATTTGGATTGCAACGGTAAAAGTTGGATAACGGCGGACAAACAGAACAGCCAACACCGCGAAAAACAAGGAAAAATGGACGATTGGGGATGGTGCTGGATGAAATGATGGTGCCGATAATAGGAGTCGAACCTACGACCTTCGCATTACGAATGCGCTGC
>ENA-UOZH01000264-UOZH01000264.1-food-metagenome-genome-assembly--contig:-NODE-264-length-17510-cov-58.299341_pt1 | contig 17510 bp, 20 predicted proteins | sample MGYA00249888_ERZ772728 | MGnify/ENA primary metagenome ERZ772728 (study PRJEB29005, sample SAMN08379450) | food metagenome | isolation source: cheese spiked with Escherichia coli O157 | study: EMG produced...
GGCAGACGGGAAGGAGGGACCGGGTGACCGCAGCGGCGAAGCGTACCCTTGCATCAACGCCAGCCCGGCTAAGATGGAGGCACGGCACAGCCCGCACACGACGCTGAGGCCACATAACTGAAAAACCACAAGGCCATGCCCTGCATGGCCGGGTAAAGCGGACCCGGCGACGACTTCCTTTGTGCTCTGTCCGAGGACCGGCTGGAAAAGGCGGAGATTTTTCCCCGCCAGCGTCATCATTTCCGGATTTTCGCCAGTGCATCCGCCATGCTGCGGATTTCATCCCGTGCCTCCAGAACAACCTCCCGCAGAATATCCCGGTCAAACCAGCGACGGGACGGTTCATCTGGTATACGCAGCACATCACAGACCAGACCACTGGCCAGGATATGCTCCACACACTCACAGACCAGGTACATTTCCACAGAGGAAAAACGTGCGCCACGGTTCAGAATGGCATCGAGCACCACGGGCAGATTTTCGTCATCTTCATCAAGCCAGCAGGGGTAATCGCTTTCCTTCACAACCAGACGAAAGCGGCGCGTCTGGCGGGTCAGCAACGTCTGACCGGTGGTGGTCAGCGCCGCCCGGATACGCCGCGCATCTTCTGCCACCCGGCAACTGACACTGCGTACCGCATCGCGCACCGCCGCAAGTACAGCCCTGATTTCGTCTTCGATCAGCCATTCACCGGCATACGGGAAAGACACCTGCGTTCCGTCTGCCGGAAGTACCGGCAGCGACTGCCACTGACTGCCGGACAGAACAAGTTCCGCCCCGGTTCCGGTCAGTTTTTGAATGGCAGAGGCCAGGTGCGGCGGCAGTACGCCGCCGTGACGGTTGATAAGTAACGTCGCCAGCCGGGGCGCATCCAGCCGCACGTAAATGCTGATCCAGCCCGGATAGTTCTGTGGATCTCGCTGATCAACATCCGTCTCCTCCGGCCAGCCCTGCGCCAGCAGCAGGTTGCGGGCGTGACGACAAATCAGTGCGTTCAGCGTGCAGTTTTCGTTCATGATTAAGCGTTCTCCCTGTATCGCCGCCCGCAGGGCAGGCGGCGATAACATCAGTCGTTTTCGTGTGTGTTGTTTTTCAGCAGGGTGCGGGCCTGATTAATCACCGCCTGACGGCGGGTGACGCATTCCGGGACGGCGAGGCCATGATCCCGGGCGGCCCATTCACGTTTCCACAGTGCCTGTTCAGCAGTCTGAATCAGGGACGCCAGCAGTTCAGCAGAGACGGTCACCTGGCGGTTTTCGCTCACGTTGCTGATAATCTCCATCGCAGCGGCGGAAGAAATACCGGATTCAGTCCGCTGGTCTTCCGGGATGTCCTCCAGGCGCGCCAGGACAGTCCTGATTTCATGATCGGACAGGGAAATATCCATTCCGTCAGCGAGGGCCTGAATCTCTTCCGGGGACCAGATAACCAGCATCAGCGGTGTATATCCCGGATACTTTGCTGCCAGCTCCCGGCATAGCGTTTCGCATGTTCCGTACATTCTCGTCTCCTTCTCAATCTTTAAAGCACGCATCCAGTTCCAGAATTTCGGTATACGCCTCCATGAACAGGCGATTGGCGCGATACAGCGTCTGGCGTGCCAGGCGTTCAACAAGCACATCGGAATCAAAGCGACAGCGATGCTCCATATCGTTCAGCCTGGCCCGAAGGTCACACATGGTGTTGGCCACCTCCGCCACGTCGGCGCGAAGTTTTTTATGTCCGGCATAGTTCATTTACGCAGCCTCCGGCATAAACCAGTCATCATTTGCGGCCCCCTGCTGCATGGCCCGCTGTACGGCAGCCAGACGTTGCTGTCCGGCACGGTGATACTGTTCAAGCAGCTCGATACCGATATACCGGCGTCCGGACTGAAGGGCGGCCACACAGGTTGAGCCGCTGCCTGCAAACGGGTCCAGCACAATCGCGTTCGGGTGTGTGAAGCTCTCAATCAGTGGTTGCAGGCTGGTAACAGGCTTTTCCGTCGGGTGATGACGATTGCCTGAATATTTCCAGCCCAGCACGTCGGGCAATGGCTTCTGAGGCAGCGCCGGACGCCCTTTTGCCAGGATGTAAGCGCATTCGTGGCGATAGCCCACATATGCGGCCTTCGATGTGTAGGTTTTGGTAAACACCAGGTGGCCAACCACGCTGAATCCCGCATTTTTCCAGGCGGCCATAAAGCGATCGACGCGGTTCCAGCCATAGAAGCTCACCATCAGCGCATCTTTTTTCAGCACGCGGTACATTTCATTACAGGCCGGTTGCAGCCATTCGTCGGTTTTATCACCGGCGATGGTGCGCCCGGAACGGTCACGGAAACCGACGAGATATGGCGGGTCAGTCAGTATGAAATCAATGGCGTTATCAGGAATACGGGCCATAACATCGATGCAGTTACCGAGGACAAAACGGGACATAACAACGCTCCTTCTTTCACAGAGGGCACCGGGAGGGCACCCCTGTGGTGCCCGTTCCCCGCTGCCTGTGGGCTGTTCACCGCGTCCGGTAACGGGTCAGGCCGACCGTGGAATATCGCAGCCGTCGTCTTTTTGACGGCGAGAATATGCCGCGAAAGCGGCTTGAAGGGCGTTCATCAGAAAAGGGCGACGGGCTGGCGTACACTGTCACCGACGCCAGCCGGGAGCGGTAAAAGCGCCCGTCCCGTGCCCGCCGGACGCGGGACACTGACCACAGGCAGCGTTCCTGCCGCGCCGCGTCAGCCGGCGCAGTAAAAAGAGGAGCCCGGCGACATCCTTTGTCGGAAAAGAAACGGGCGGTTGCCCGCCCGTCTCCGTCATACTTCATCCGCCATAATGCGCCACATTGTCGACTATCCACGCAGGTCCGGTGACTTCCGGCAGCTCATCGTCATCTGTCGGGGAAGACCATTCCAGTTCCCCCCACAGCACATCAACGAGCTCTCCGCGCTCATACAACTGCCAGCCACAGAAATCACAGCCCTGTTCGGCAAACCAGTGCTCCAGCGTGCAGCTGAAACGGCGGCTTAATTCTGCAATAACGTCGCTTTCCGGCTGACACCACGGCGTGTCGAAATCAACCTGAATGAAGTTGTCTCCCTGACTGCTGATATTCACCTCATACCCACAAGGCCCCTTCACGCCATACTGTTCCGTATACCAGTGATATGCAGAAGGAACACCGTTCAGAACACCACCGTTAAAGCCATTCACTTCAACATCCAGGCGAGTGAACAGAACCGTCAGCAGGTCAAACGGCATGGTTTTTCCGGCAGGACGTTGTCACACAGACGGTTCCACCACACCGATACATCCTCGTTACTCCAGATGTCGCACCAGTCACCTCTTTTTGGGGTGAAAAGAGCGGTAATGCTTTCCCTGGCATCATCCGGGAATTCTTCCCAGCGACGCCGGCCAGTACCGCTCTGCAGCCAGAGTTCATGCAGCATCAGGCAGTTTTGCTCATCCAGCAGTACACTGTCCTGCAGGAGTGTCAGCCAGCGGGTGAACGCAATATTTTCCGTCGATACAACGCCACGTCCGGCAGCGCTCAGTCCGGGGCATGGTTCAAACCGCACATCTTCAGTGGTTTGCAGAAGTCCGGCACTTCCGGCCAGAAACAACTGAATACCTTCATTTGTGGCGCGGCGATAAAACGGTGTGACGGCACCGCTGGCCAGTCGTTTAATCTCAGCAATCTGTGCCGGTTCGGCAGAAAAATACATACGATTGGCGCACCAGTTTGGCATGGGAATTCTCCTCTTACATGCGGCCTCCATCAGGCCGTGCCGCACCTGTAACCGGGCGACCGCATACGAATGCAGGTGCGGCCCCGAAGCCGCAGCGCGTGGAGGAGGAACGACGAAACGTGACCGGGTGAGGAGGCCGGCGACAGCGACACACTTGCATCGGATGCAGCCCGGTTAACGTGCCGGCACGGCCTGGGTAACCAGGTATTTTGTCCACAGAACCGTGCGCATAATGCTGTGGATAAGCTGGACACAGCAGTCCACAGCAGGCATACAGGCACACACTCAGAGAGCTGAGCGTTTTTTAGTCACAATAAGGACATTTGACTGTGTGAATTCAGTTATTAGAATACTGTATATACATACAGCAAAAGAAAAAGGAGATGAGAACATGATCCGCATTGAAATTCTTTTCGACCGCCAGAGCACAAAAAACCTCAAATCAGGCACACTTCAGGCGCTACAGAATGAAATCGAACAACGTCTGAAACCACACTACCCGGAAATCTGGCTGCGTATTGACCAGGGCAGCGCCCCGTCTGTATCTGTCACAGGAGCCCGCAACGACAAGGATAAAGAACGTATCCTGTCTCTGCTGGAAGAAATCTGGCAGGACGACAGCTGGCTGCCTGCAGCATGAGTACCGTTTATCACCGTCCGGCTGACCCTTCAGGCGATGACAGTTACGTGCGACCGTTGTTTGCCGATCGTTGCCAGGCCGGTTTTCCTTCGCCTGCCACTGATTATGCTGAGCAGGAACTGGATCTGAACAGCTATTGCATCAGCAGACCTGCAGCCACCTTCTTTCTGCGCGCCAGCGGTGAATCGATGAACCAGGCTGGCGTGCAGAATGGTGATCTGCTGGTAGTGGACAGGGCCGAAAAACCACAACACGGGGACATCGTTATCGCTGAGATCGACGGTGAGTTCACCGTCAAACGACTGCTGTTGCGCCCACGCCCGGCACTGGAGCCGGTTTCAGACAGCCCGGAATTCCGCACACTGTATCCGGAAAACATCTGTATTTTTGGTGTTGTCACTCACGTGATACACAGGACGCGGGAGTTACGCTGATGTTTGCACTGGCTGATATCAACAGTTTCTACGCCTCATGTGAAAAAGTTTTCCGCCCGGACCTTCGCAACGAACCGGTCATCGTACTCAGCAATAACGATGGCTGTGTGATCGCGCGCAGCCCGGAGGCAAAAGCCCTTGGCATCAGAATGGGGCAGCCCTGGTTTCAGGTGAGACAGATGCGCCTGGAGAAGAAAATACATGTATTTTCCAGCAATTATGCGCTGTACCACAGCATGAGCCAACGGGTCATGGCTGTTCTGGAGTCGCTTTCTCCCGCAGTTGAGCCCTACTCAATTGATGAAATGTTTATTGATTTGCGGGGGATAAATCATTGCATCTCTCCGGAGTTTTTTGGTCATCAGCTCAGGGAACAGGTAAAGAGCTGGACAGGACTCACCATGGGGGTGGGCATTGCGCCTACAAAAACGCTGGCTAAAAGTGCACAGTGGGCAACAAAGCAATGGCCACAGTTTTCCGGAGTGGTCGCGCTGACGGCAGAAAACCGTAATCGGACCTTGAAGCTACTGGGGCTGCAGCCAGTTGGTGAGGTCTGGGGAGTAGGACGCAGACTGACGGAAAAGCTGAATGCGCTGGGTATTAACACAGCACTGCAGCTGGCGCAGGCTAACACGGCATTCATCCGGAAAAACTTCAGCGTCATTCTTGAGCGTACGGTACGCGAACTCAACGGCGAGTCCTGCATATCCCTGGAAGAAGCACCACCGGCAAAACAGCAGATTGTCTGTAGTCGCAGTTTTGGTGAACGAATCACAGACAAAGATGCCATGCACCAGGCTGTTGTTCAGTATGCAGAGCGGGCCGCAGAGAAACTACGTGGGGAGCGTCAGTATTGCCGGCAGGTGACGACATTTGTACGGACATCCCCCTTTGCAGTAAAAGAACCCTGTTACAGCAATGCCGCTGTGGAAAAGCTTCCATTGCCCACACAGGACAGCCGGGACATTATTGCCGCCGCATGCAGAGCCTTAAACCATGTCTGGCGTGAAGGGTACCGCTATATGAAGGCAGGAGTCATGCTGGCTGATTTCACACCATCGGGTATAGCGCAGCCGGGATTATTTGATGAAATCCAGCCCCGTAAAAACAGTGAAAAGTTAATGAAAACACTCGATGAACTGAACCAGTCGGGAAAAGGGAAAGTGTGGTTTGCGGGGCGAGGAACCGCCCCTGAATGGCAAATGAAACGGGAAATGCTCTCGCCTTCGTATACAACACAATGGACTGAGATCCCCATTGCTTCATTCTGATATATCAGAATAATTTTTGCATTTTAAGGCGCACATCATTCATTGCCTCCTGCACCGAATCAGTAGCAGAAGGAGGCATTTTTTCAGCAGATTGCAAAGCACCGAGTTCAGTCAACACAGCTCTGATATCGGCCTGAGAAGGCTTCCATCCAGTCGTCTGACTGAGTAAGGTTACAACCTGATCTGCTGAAAACTCCTCGCTCAAAATGGCAGTCAGCAATACAGGCAGGCGAGGATCAAGTTGGTGTAACGCCATTCCAGAAATAAATGCATTCCGGAACAGCTCACCACGCTCAGAACGCGGAACGGACTCTATCGCTTCCAAAGTTTGAAAGTCTGCAGCTTTTTCCGGATGCAGATAAAGTGTGAATTTTTTCCTTTTCCGTTCATCGTCCACAATATTACTCCTCTTTGAAAGCCGCGATAGCTTCAACCAGTGCTGTCTGTGGCGACTCCATCATCACTACTTTTTGCCCAAGATGGTGCCATGCCGTTTTTATCGAACCATAGATCAACGGGGCCCCACCACCGACAACATAAACACGATTCACATGATGAAAATCACCGAGCTCATTGACTACTTGCTCCCCCAGACTGGCAATAGCCCCCTCAATGGTATTAAGGACCAGATCAGTTTTTGTTTCGTCATTTATAACCTGCCGAACAAAATCCGGATCATTACGACGTTTAATCAATTCATCTGCAACGAGGAAACTGGTATCACTGGATGCCATGCGCAATGCACTCATTGCAGCTTTCGTAACTGAAGACACACCAATGCCAGAATTACCATGAATGGCACTTACAGAGTCAAATTGACCAACGATAACACCAACATCAAGCGTAGTGCCGCCAATATCAACTACCAGCGATTTTTCGAACTGACCAACTTTATCCATGACCAGACGAGAAAACACAGCTGGCAATGATTCAGGCATCACATCAACGTGTTCAATGGTGAAAACATCGCCTTTATTAAGACGAATCGGCCTCATTAAATTCTCAATTTTACGCTGAATGTTGAGTTCATTTTTTTGACACTCTTTCGTGTAGAACTCACTGATAGGTAAAGTCACAGTCAATGATACAGGCTGAGGCGCTAATCCACTATTCAGTAAAGCGTGATGCACAGCTAACAGGTTAACATCCGTATATTGATACTCAATATGAGTCGTAAGAATAGATTGGTTGCTAACTTCATCATACGTGTATTTTTTACCATCCAGTTCATAGTTAAATGTCTGGCGAATCCCTAACCCGTCAACCTTCCATCCATGACGAAATGAGTTTTGCGACAACGACTTACAGATTTTCCCATTGTCATTCCATGCCAACTTGATTGTTGTTGAACCATCATCGCAGTATACGTTCATCTATAGCCCCTTAAATACTCAATCTGAGTAAATAACTGTTTCTGGTTGCAAGGTAATACTCAATTTGAGCACTATCATAGTTATGAAATCACAAAACACAAGTAATATTTATTACATCATATGACACACTTCATATTTCATACTTCATAAATATGAATGCATATTGACACATCAGGTTACCGTGTCAAAATATCATCATACTTCACACATCACATTTATGAGGTTGCAATGATTACTGTAGTTGGTGGGAACAAAGGTGGTTCAGGGAAAACTACCATTGCATCAAACCTGGCTATTGCTCTCGCAAATAAAGGAAGGGAAGTCTGCCTGTTAAACGGAGATCTACAACGAACAGCCGCAAAACATCATGCAGAACGAGAAGCTGCAGGACTGTTACCAGCAATAACCCTTGTTGAGAAATTTGATAACCTGACACAAACACTACAGGCTCTGAATGAAAAGTTCGATGATGTAATAGTGGATGTCGCAGGAAGAAACTCAAAGGAATTCATAACGAGTGGAGTTGTCGCACATCAAATAATTGCGCCACTACAGTGTTCTCAACCAGATCTGGATACTCTTACAGAACTAGAACAACAGATAGACGCAATGCGTAACCTTAACCCGGAACTTAAGGTTTATTGTTTACAAAGTATGGCAACAACCAATCCGGTTTTGAGGGGAAATGAGAGAAAAGAATTCCTTGAATATCTTGAAGAATTCCCAACAATTCAAGTCCTGGATTCAGTTATTTGTTTCAGAAAAGTCTATCGCGATTGCATGAGCAACGGCACCGGTGTAGTAGAAACGAACAATACAGCAGCCAGAGCAGAAATTGAACATTTAATGAATGAGGTATTTGGCCCATGGTGAAGAAACCCAGCCAGCAAGCATTAAACAGAGCTGCAGTTACGGTAGAACAAGCAGAGGCTCTGGCTCAGCGCCTTGCGGATAAACCATACGGCGCGCCGGAAAAACCCGAACCAGAAAAACAATGTCGGACGACAATCTCTCTTGGTGAAAGCATGCTTGTCACAATAGAAGATCTGGCATTGAGGAATAAACGCAATGGTAAAGATCCAAAAAATGTAAGTGCCATCGTCAGAGTAGCCCTTGAGCAATACTTAAAAACACTAACGTAATAATCAAGAAGTTATTACTTATGAAATCACACTTGTGAATTCACACTGTTTAAGCACCCTTGCATACAAGAGATCACATATTGCAGTGGTCTCTTCTTTTATAGAATAAATCACAATTCATAATTATGATTTGTGACTTATGCGTGTCTGTTTTTCAGCATTGTGACAGCATCGGACTCAGGCATCGAAAACTGCACCCGGTGCCGTGCAGCCACATCCAGCGCAAACACCTTCGTGTACACATCTGTCGAACTAATCGACTTGTGCCCCATCAGGCTCTGCAGCACCTTCAGCGGAATACCAGCATACAGCATATGCATCGCGTAGGAATGGCGGAAAGTATGTGGGGTAACCGGAACAGAGAACGTCACGCCGTCGGCCGCAGCGGCCTCTACAGCTTCATTCAGCCAGGTGCGAACTGTGCGGTCGGTGATTTCCCAGATGCGCGCCTTCTCCATTCTTCCGGTTCGTTTGTTTCTGCGCTCCAGTGGGATTTTCAGCGTGGCCACCATCATCTGCAGTTGGCTGACGTATTGTGTATCGGACAGGGGAACCAGGCGATGCACCTGACTGCCAGCAGGGACACGGCCTGCCGTTCTGGTCGCTTTTTCAGTCCGTTGTTTGAGCGTGGCCAGCTGTACGAACGGATATGGCGGCGCCAGTGAAAAATCTCCCCGCGTCAGCGCCAGCGCTTCGTTTATACGTGCGCCCGTGTTCCACAGGGTGGCCAGCAACATTTTGCGGTGCAGATCCGGTACATAGTGGAGCAGGGCGCTGATCTCCGGCGCCAACAGATATTTTGGTAATTCGCCCTGCACAAGTGCCATCTGACGTAGTGCCAGCGCAGCCGGGTAATCAATGGCAACAGATAATGTTGCCGGAGGCGTTAAAAAAGAACCAGGCAGGGAAAGCAATTGTGGGCCACTCATGATGTCCCCTTTATGAAATCCTCAATCTCTTGCTCGGTCTTTTTAGACTTCTTTACCATTTCGTACTCCTTTTGGAGTGTTTTACCTCTGGCTTTCAACAATACCAACCTCGTTGGCGATAGTGTATCGGAAAGGCCGTGCAGAGGGAGGCCACATAACATTCTCAGTTCTCGTGATAACCGCAGTGCTTTTACTCCCAACATAGCTGCGTTTTTATGCAAACTATATTCACCCGCTCCACCATAAGGAGTATCTTCAACAAACACATTATCTACACACACGACAGCTTCGTAGCTGAGAACAGAGAGTTCGCTGAGCCTATACATCAGGCCAGAAGGAAGGGAGCGCCAGTTACCAGATACCGGGGAATAATCGATTTCCGGTAATAAGAACTCAGCTTCTCCTCTGCCATCCTGATCGTGCTCCACAGTTGCTGTTGCTGCTGGAGCACAACGCTGCGCAAACCTCTCCAGCAGAAAAACCAGCTCCGTGGCAATAAAGAGACGTTCGCTGACCAGCTTCGCTGTTGCAGCTTCCTCCTCTCGCTGTGTTATCCGCCACTGCCCGTACCACACACCACCAAATGCAGTACCGGCAGACAAAACCGCCGTGATGATCTGCGGCCACAGGCTGGCACTATCTTTCACCACCTTCACACCTTCAGTTGCAATAAACCAGTCAGCCATGTTTTTTCCTTTGTTGAGACAGCTGCCTGCAGTGATCCTTACGCCCGGCAGAGTCAGGTTTCCGGTCTAAAACCATCTCTCCTGAAGATGGTTTTCTTACTATCCACGCCGTAATTAATGTTTTCAGTACCTGTATTATCAGAGCCAGGAATATCAACGTCAGCACCTGAGTCATTGCAGATGCATTCATAAATTGCAGAACGGCTTCCAGTAATTGCTGAGCAATTTTCATTAAAAGAGCTCTCCTTAAAAATTTTTGCATCGGGCTTCCTGCCATTGGTTGTGGATGCCGAAATTCTAAAAGAAGTCACTTGTCAGCCTTGCGGGCAAAAAAAATTTTTACTGGTCAGTAAAACGTGGTGGTCTGAAAATCCTCACTCAACTGATACCGGAAGCAACAGTCGCTCAGAGTTATTACGCATGGCAGCACAACACTCTGTCAGCATGAATTATTTTCCCCTAAATAAATCATCACCTGTCAGATAATAAGCAGGCATATAACCACGCCATTAAATTATCGGATGCCCATTTCAGGCAGATCCGATTTTTCTGTTATTGACGGGTTTCCGGAAGTGTACCACGCTGAGGAAATCATCATATCGCTGTTTTCCGCCCCTGCGCGACGCATCACAGGTCAGGGAGATGACACAACATATAGTGTCATCAGTAGCTGAATCCGGCACCACATATTGTGCTTACAGGAGGTGGCGTTGTGTGGGGGGAGAGGAAGATCCTGAACTAACGCTTTTCGGATCTTCGTGAAGGAAAAAAAAGATTAATGTAAAATTAACAATAATTAACAGCCATTGATAACTAAAACAGATTAATGCACATTAAGCATTAATCTGTTTTTATTTTTGTATTTAAGGCAATTAAAACACCGTATCAATGATGCTCAGTCATAAAACTCAACATCACGGACATAGCGTACGGGAGTAATAACAATTTTGTGTTCATCACGCCCTGACCCCATTTTTGGCGGCTGAATAAATCCAAGATTGCTGATTAATTCGGCCACTTCCCACAAATCCACGGAGTGAGGGATTTTCCTGAACCTGTCATGTGGTAACAGTCCATGATAGCTCTCATCAGCAAAACTGTTCAGCACCACGCAAAGCGCGTCTTTGCCAGCATCCCCGGCAACCAGACAACGTTTAAGCAGTGTCAGGCGCAGATCATCGTCACCCATCCAGGGACTCAGTTCTGCCAGAATATCTAATGACAGCAGGTAGCTCTTATCAAGAATTCCCGGTTTGTTATCACGCAACCAGCGTAAAGCGGCAACTTTTATATTCATACCGATTAGCTTGTGACGAAAAAGTTCGCTTGCCAGTTCTTCATCAAAGTCACCCTCGATATAAAAAATATCTTCTGGCTCTTGGGTAATAATCTCAGGACGCTGGGCAATAAGGTTACCAAGCAGAGTATTCATCCTGTTAATATCATCAACATTTCCACAGAGAGCATTAAACAACACCGTAAAGACATTAACTGTCGGTGCCAGTTTTTTCTCTGAACATAACAGTTCAGCATTTCGCAATGGAATGTTTTCAGGCACATCGATAATAACAACGTTTAAATTACTCAGTACTTTCAGTAAAGCTTCTTCTGAAATGACTGGCGAGCAAATTAATTCAGAAATAAAATTATTAAATATTCCTGTATCATTTATGACTATATCAGATGGTTCAAATTCAAAGTGTTTCTCATTTACCCACTGAACAAGTTCACCGGAAGTATTAATTGATGTATCATGCAATAAATGAATAATATTATCAAAGGATGGAAAAATCCTGTCATGCTGCAACAGCATGCTATAGATATTTCTCCCTGAAGCATTATTGTCCGCACACTCTGAACGATTAATAATATCATCCAGATTATTTATACAAAAATCCATTTTGGCTATAATCTGTTCAACAACAGTCATTGAGACTTCAGAAGAATTCAGCAATTCAGGAATACGATCAATCTCTTCCGATTCAATAAATACCGATAAAATAAAATCTTCTATGTTAGTCCACAGAACTTCTGTTAATTCAGAAATAGCCAGGGACTCGAGACAATGAAACGGATAAAGAGAGAATGACATTCTTTCTTCATTCTTGTCTTGCGTCAGGCAAAGATAAACATTTTTAAGATTACTGACGGAATATTTGAATAATCCTGCACCCGCAATTTTCCTGATAACAGAACACTTCTCGTCTCCCACATCACCTGGAATATATGAAACTGAAAGTGTATTATCTTTCAACACTTCAAAAAACGCATCACCATATCCTTTTGGCACAGCAGTAATAAGAATTGGGGAGGAATCTATAAGTTCACCGATACGTTTATTAATCTCAACCGATTGCCAGATATTTGATTTTTCAGTCAGGCATAACAAGTGTGCCGCTATTTCCTGAACAAAAAACTTTTGCTCGGGTGTGCGTTCTTCTGACGCACATAAATGTGCCAGCAATCTGTTCAGTATATGTTCATCTGACATAAAAATCTCCAGGTAACGCAGGCGAACATACGTTGTGAAATCGTTCTGCATCAACATCAGCAAACTAACCACACGCTGGCTACCCGTCTGACTCAGTAATGCCATTATATTGTTTTTCAGGGTATCAGGGTCATTATCAATCAGCCATCTGATAACAGCAGGATGTTGAGCATTGTCACGCTGCAGAACCCCCAGCTTTTTGAGTCGTTCAACAATATTATTAACGTTATCAAGATGGAATGAGAATGTTTTTTCCGGACCTTTACCAGACATAACATCCTTAAGAAATAAATTATCTGTCTCACTCAGCCCTCCGGGAATGAAGATTGAGCGATAGGACATGTAATCTGTTGATAAATAACCACTTGATAACAGAAAAAATATAAAGTCAATCTGTTCATGTTCCGACTGAATCGTCAGGACACCTGTATCCTCTTTCTTCTTTATCCAGGCAACAAAGCCTTCATTTGTCATCTTTTCTGCTATATCAGCTACAGTTCCGGAAAGAATTTCGGTCCTCAATGACTCCAGACTGGAAATATTATTTTTCACTCTGGTTATATTATCAACAGATTTAGTTTCAATTAAATGGCATCGTTTTTCATACTGCTGCTTCAGTTTTTCTGTATCCCGCTGATTTATCATGAGAAAATTTTGTCTGTTATAGGGGGTAACGACCTGAATATTTTCCTTATCTAAAAGCATGAGAAATTCATCTTCATCTTGTATCAAATCATCAAGACTTATTTGCCTTCCTTCTGTATAAAAAACAAGCGCGCCGCTATAATTTTTACTAAGGTAAGGCATGAGCAGTTCTTCGCGCAGATTTTCCCGGTTTGCGAGTTTTTCATTTGTTATCGCTACAAGTGACTGTGCCATATCCTCAAGTTCGTTATTTGCAGAATGTAATAATTCATTCTGAATTTCATGGTCTAAGTAGCTTTGAATAAAATGATAAAGAACACCTTTTTTACTATCTATACCATGATAATCTTCCGCACAGAGATTTTTATATGCTATCATGGCAAGTAGTTTGGCCAGATTTTCCCGACTATTGACTAAATTCTGATAGAGTCGAAACTCATTTGTAATATTATGCATTACACGCATATTGGGAATAAATGTCGCAATACGAGAAATACATTCGCTTAAGTTATTATTTATCTCTTCTTCTTTGAATTTTTTAACAAAATGCTCATAAGCATTCTGGTTATCCATCACTGGAATAACAGGCATAACAAAATCAAAGAATTTCGTTCTTGACTCTGCTGAGTTGAAAATACCATCTCTGACAGCATAAATAAATTTTACAGGTTTTCTGTCAGAAAGGCAGTTATTAATAATTTGATTGATTTCCCGCAATTTCACGAAAATCCGGCCATTGTTAAAACGGTCAAGATCTTCGAATATCACTACATCATATTTAGTCGAATCAAAAAAATAGACAATTTCATCAATATAGACATTAAGTAAAGAAGGTGATGATGCCCGGGTTGTAACAGCGCCTTTCAGAAGGTCCACTTTATCAAGACTTACTTTCCTGTCAAATATACCGATACGATGTAACTGGTTCAAAAGCAGGCATAACGATCCCATCACAGATGCCACTGCACCGGACACACGCACCCCAAACGGGCATTCAAGAAGGTAACGGGCGAATGCTCCCGGCAAAGATAGCTTTGTTGTAACGTAATCCGGCGCAAGGAAAAATAAAGCAGCTCCACTCAGTAAAATGGTTCCTGTCAGAAAAGACGCAGACCGCAATATTTGTCCCGCAGTCACATCTGATATACGGTCAATGCGGGAACAGGGAAGCTCATGCTTTTTATTTTTGTAGAGTATTTGTTGCAGAATACTGTATTCAATAGATTTTTCAACACTACCAGTATTTTTCGTCCCTTCGTCACTACTGCTGTCCCCATTACTTTCATCCACATGTCTCTGCATATCAAAATCAGCAAGAGAAACGGTTAACACCCGCAGTGTCCCATTGTGAGCTTTGCACCATGTTTTTAATACTGAGCTTTTCCCTGCCCCATACGGCCCGGTAACAGCAATATTCCGGATATCCGGATGTTCATAAGCATAATTAAGCGCGCTGATATAACAGCCTGCTTTATCTGAGTCGAGTTCTGTCGGAGTCAGTGCTTCATAGCTCACTGCATTTGCCTCAGCATGATCACTATCGGCAACGATCGGTGTCAGCCACGGTGTGGACATTATCATTGATACAATTCCGTTGTTGTTTTAGTTACATTTTACTGGTTTTATTCCGCTTTTATCTCAAGCATGGATCTCTGAATTTCTTAACTTAACCAGACGAGAAGAAAGCAGGCAAAGGCAACCGTACTTACCTGAAGAGACGACTGTGATAGCATAAATCGATTTTTAAGACGATAATTTTCCTCTTACCGTACGTTTTCGTACGGTTGGCCCTCAAACCCCTATCAGGCCTGCCGTGGGGATTTTGTGGTGCGTCTCGACGGCAGCACCTGTCTGCAGTTATGGAATAAAGAAGGCAGAGTGGTACGCCGGGAGGGCGATCCGCTGGAAGTGGCGCAGTGGCTGCAGGCCTGTCATGATGCCGGAATAGAAGTTCGTGTACAGGTTAATGAAAGCGTCACTCCGTAAAAACATGCCCGCACGGTTTACACATCATCCCATGATGGCAGCCGGTTAACTTTCCTGCGCCACCAGTGGAAAGAGGCCATGAGCAGTCCGAACAAAAAACCCCCCGTGATACTTATAATAATGGCCTCACCTGCCACCATTCCTGACGGCCCCCAGTAGATAAACCACATTGCACATCCCCAGGAAATGCCCCATAAGCCCCCCGTCAGCACCGTGACCTGCCAGAACGGCATAAAGGGTAATGGCGGAAGCCGGATACCCAGCCGCCAGAGAATACGCAGAAGAGGAGGGGCATAATTGCTCCGCCACATCTTTTTGCTGTCCATCAGGGCAATGGCCCGGGCTTTTTTCTGCTCAAAGGTCACAGGAGCACCTCCGTTCCATGATGTAAACGTGACACAGCTTATTGTTATTGATTATTATTATCATGCTGTGATTATGTTATCACGCACCGGTACACGATAACAATAAAGGAGAAACCAGATGAAACTGGATATATCTGTAAAGTATTTACTGAAAAGCCTGATACCAAGCCTCATTATTCTTACAGTTTTTTATCTGGGATGGAAAGATAACCAGGAAAATGCAAGAATGTTTTATGCGTTCATCGGATGCATTATCAATGCCATTACTTTTCCTTTTTCAATGAGGATAATACAGAAAATGGTAATAAGGTTTACAGGGAAAGAACTCTGGCAAAAAGACTTCTTTACAAATCCAGTTGGCGGAAGCTTAACTGCAATATTTGAATTATTCTGTTTCGTTATATCAGTTCCTGTGGTTGCCATTTACTTAATTTTTATATTCTGCAAAGCCCTTTCAGGAAAATGAAAGGGCATCATTATGTGTCAGATACCAATAAGTTTATTGACCTGCTCAATAAACTTATCATTAACAAGCGCACTCACAGCCGCCATAATAATTGCAAAACCCAGAATACCTACAGGGGTTCCCAGCATGACGGAAAACGTCCATGCTGTAACTGCTGAAGCAGCTCTTCCTGCTGCCAGTGATTCAAGTTTTACAAAAAATGGACGCCAGTTGTCCGTTTTTACAGCCTTTTGTAACTCCACAGCAACATCATAACGATCAATAACTTTTCCGGTAAAACCAAATGCCTTACTGAACAGCTTAAAATTCTCCGCCATATGGACCTGATTAATAGCTTCCAGGGCTTTAGAAATGGCCATGCGATCTTGTATGCTATATTTCTTGTTCAGATTATTACGGAATTTATCAAAAGCGTTCAGTGCATCATCCACACTCTTAATCTATTTCCCTTGAGATACAGAAGCCAGCTCCTTAGCAAGTTCGGATGCTTGTTTACCGAACTCATCATATATCGTTCTGTAGAAATCAGAGGTGAGTTTTATGGCATCCTTTACCATATTTATTTCATCCCTTTTTCTTTTCTCTTCCGCTATTTTCTGATTGATGTCAGCAAGCTGGCTACGGATATTCTCTTTTTCCTTCAACAGGGCATTAAGAGCGTCATTTGCATGCTTTTGTTCATTTGTTCTGGCACTGACGTTATTTCTCGCCGAATTTATCGCAGATTCAGCAGAGGTGATTTTATTTCTGGCATCAAGCAATCGTTGCCGTAACTTATCCCATTCAGCAACTTCAGCATTATAAATTTTCTTGTCACCTTCCACATCCTCTGTAACCACCGGATTCCGGTCATTCAGAATATTGCGTTTATAGTCCAGACCGGAATGGGTCAGAAGATAATTCAGGTTTGCACGGTTATCGATGACCGCGCTGGTTGTGATTTTTATCGTACCGGCAAATCTCGGATCACCACTCACAACAATAGAATGATTTGTTGATGAACGCCCCGGGAATTTTTCAGGGGAAACTATCGTTTTGCCGTCAGGCGTGTTTTTCTGTTGCGTCAGCTGTTGTTCAGCTCTGGTTAATGCATTACGGGCCGTCTTAAGCGATTCCGTCACTGTCAACGCCACGATCTTTGACCGTCTTATATCACTGGCGCTGACAGAGTTATCCGGCATGGTGTCAATCAGTTCACAATTTTTCCATCGGAGCAGCCTACCACCGGTGATAACCTGACTTTGCCTGTAGTTTGTATACACAACCCCTGGCATTGAAACAAACATATGAAGTGTACTTCGGATATGACTGTACGCTCAGGAAGTACGGCAGATTCCGTCAAAAATTACCTG
>ENA-UOZH01000266-UOZH01000266.1-food-metagenome-genome-assembly--contig:-NODE-266-length-17480-cov-4.899397_pt1 | contig 17480 bp, 15 predicted proteins | sample MGYA00249888_ERZ772728 | MGnify/ENA primary metagenome ERZ772728 (study PRJEB29005, sample SAMN08379450) | food metagenome | isolation source: cheese spiked with Escherichia coli O157 | study: EMG produced...
AACATCTTTTTGGTGAGCAGGTAAGTCTCGAACCCCTGAAACACGTAATATTAAAAGGGTAAATCAGTTACCTGATTTATCCAATTGATTATAATAGGTTTATCTGGCGAGAAATGATTGTAAAATTACCGGAAGATTCCAAAAAAGGCACTTACAGTCAAAGGAGCAGATAGCCTTCGTGGCGCAACAGCCACTCTTTACGCTGCACGCCGCCGGCATAACCGGTCATGGTACCGTTACGCCCGATCACGCGATGGCAGGGCACCACAATACTGACCGGATTTGAACCGTTGGCGGCACCCACGGCGCGCGCGGCGCCCGGACGCCCCAGCGTCTCCGCGAGCTGACCGTAGTGCATGACCTGGCCGCAGGGGATGGTGCGCAGCGCTTGCCAGGCGTGCCGCCGGTGGCGGTCGGTAAGGTGTCGATAATGGCGAGATCCCCGGCGAAGTAATCGCTGAGCTTACTGCTCAGCCCTCCCGGGTTACTGGAATCAACGCGTTCGAAGCCTTCACTCCGATAATGGATATCCAGCAGTTGCTCCATGCGGTCGCGGTGCTGATCCCACTCAACGGCCCGCAGGTTGAACTGCTCATCACAAATTACCCACAGCGGCCCCAGCGGGGTGTCAATTTTATCCTGCAACAGCGTCAGCATCGGTAATCCTTCATCGCGGTTATATTGGCAGGGCATCACCATACCACGACGCGAGGTTAGCAAACTATACCCCGAAAAGGTCAACAAACTGGGCCAGCATGGACTATTAATTATGGAGTGGGGTAGCGATGTTTATTTTTGTATTCACTCGCAGGCGCGGCGGCAAAGCGATTTTGCTACCTTCAACCGGCGGCGAATTCAGCGGTAAGCATCCGACGCCGCAGATAAACAGACTGGCTTTTCTTGAGTCAATGATTTCCCGGCGTTGCTGTGCGGGTTCTTACCAACAAAGGTGGTGATATGCAATATATGATGACTGGCGTTGTAATCGTGATTATCAGCGGCTTAGTGATTCATCTGGTCTCTTTGGCGATTGAAGGGTTGTATAAAAAGATCAGTAACCGAACGACATGGCGTTAACGGTTTCATGGCCTTCCCTGGCCGGTGGCGACATTATGGTAATCGTGGATAAATACCCGGCCCGATAGGCAGCCCCACCAGATACCAGCCCACCAGCAACAGTAGCCAGACGGCCAGGAATATTAACGGATAAGGCAAGACCAGCGAGTAGTAGGTTCCCAGTTTAGCCTCGGGCCGGTAGCGCTGTAAGAAGCCGAGAAACAGCGGCACAAACGGCGATACCGGCGCCAGCGGCAGCACCGATGAATCGGCGATACGGAACAGAATCTGCGCAAATGCCGGGTGAAAGCCCAGCAGCATAAACATCGGCACGAAAATCGGCGCCAGAATCGACCAGATTGCCGAGCCGCTGGCGATAAACATGCACAAAAAGGCGGATAGCAGCGCGAGGCCGACAAACGCCGGTACGCCGTTCATTCCCGCGCTCTCCAGCAGATCCGTCAAGCCGACGGCCATAAATTTCCCCATGTTGCTCCAGTTAAACATGGCGACGAACTGGGCCAGCGGGAAGACCATCACGATAAAGCCTGCCATCTCCTTCATCGGCTCAATCATTAGCTGCGGTAGATCGGCCTGACGGCGAATTTTGCCGGTGGCAATGCCGTAAGCCAGTGAAACGACAAAGAAGAAAAAGATAATGAGCGGGACGATCCCTTTTATAAACGGCGAAGGCATCACGGTATGCTTGATGGGATCGCGCAGGATACCGTTTTCCGGTATGACCATCAGCGCGATAACCGCCACGAATAACAGCGCGGCCACACCGGCCACGCGCAGGCCGAAGCGCTGTTCAGCCGTCAACGTCTGCAGCGTTTCATCGCTGCCGCCTTGCCACTGACCTAATCGCGGTTCCACCAGTTTATCGGTAATCAATCCGCCAACCAGCGTGAGAACGATCACCGAGGTTGCCATAAAATACCAGTTATCAATCACGCTGACGTGGAGCGAGGCGTCAAGGGTTTTGGCTGCTTCGGTGCTGATGCCGGAGAGCAGGACATCGGTGGTGACGATGAGCAGATTGGCCGTGAAGCCGCAGCCGACGCCGGCGATGGCCGCCAGCAGCCCGGCAACCGGGTGGCGGCCGACGGCGAGAAACATCAGGGCGCCCAGCGGCGGCATAATCACCAGCGCGGCATCGGAGGAGATGTGGCTGAAGAAGGCGATAAACAGCACCATATAGCTGGCGTAACGGGCGCTAACGTGCGATGACATTTTCACCATCAGCGAAGGCAGCAGGCCCACGCGTTCCGCAAATCCGGCCCCCAGCACCAGCGCCAGAATGGCCCCCAGCGGCGCGAAACCGCTGAAGTTCTTAATGACGTTCGGCAAAAACCAGTGCAACCCTTCGACGCTAAGCAAATTTTTCACCACCACTCGCGAGCCATCGGTGGGGTTCTGTACGCCAACGTTCAGCGCCGACAGGATGGCGGTGGCGACCATCAACGCCACAATCAGGTAGATAAACAGTAAAAACGGATGCGGGACCTTGTTACCTATTTTTTCAACCCAGCCATAGAGCTTACCGCTGGGGGAAGGCGAGGGTATGGATGACATACTCATGGGCGTTCCTCAGTTGTCGTTGTTGTGTTGGTTGTCTCTTGACCCCAGGGCGTGTCAGCCATTTTTTTTTGGCGATGACCGCGTTGCTGTACTCCGTCCAAAGGGCTTTTATTATTTTAAAATCGAAGGCTTGACGTCCTGCGGGATGGGGCACCGGTAGGGCCTTTCGGCTAAGACCTGCGCCAGTTCCCGCCGGCTGGCTGTCAGTAACGGTCTGTCGCTGAACAAACGAATGGCCGTTGCCGCCAGTATTTTCCCGGCCAGAAGCATCCCTTTGTGAGCGATGGAGGTTCTGCCCTGGCTCACCAGTTGCCAGCTATGCAGCGGCGTCCCGACGGCAAAGCAGGGGCTGAAGCATTGGGCTACGGGAGCTTTCCAGCTTACGTCGCCGACGTCGGTAGAGCCCGCAAGGATGTTATCGGTAGCCGACCAGGGCGCCACTTCATCGATCAGGATCGTCTCGCGGTGGCGGCGGGCGAACGCTTTCCCTTCTTCGTCACCGGTGCCGGCAATGTTTTTCAGGCTGTTATTGATATCGTTCGCGCTCAGGGTGGCGCGAATTTCGGCGGCGAAAGCTCGCTCTTCCTCGCTCCAGTGCGGCGTGCCGTAATGGCATACCGCCTGATACATCGCCGCTTCCAGCGTGCGGTTGGGGAGATAGCTGGAACAGGCCTTTTCGAAGCGGCAGCTAACGCTGGTCTCGGTCATCAACGCGGCGCCCTGGGCGATTTTTTCGATCCGGGCGAAGATTTGCTGGGCGTCGGCCATTTCCGGGGCGCGAATGAGATACAGCACTTCCGCCTGCGCCTGGACAACGTTAGGAGAGACGCCGCCGGTATCGGTGATGGCGTAGTGCACCCGCGCCTTTTCGATAATATGTTCGTTAAGGAAGTTGCTGCCGGTGGTCATCAGCGTCACGGCATCCAGCGCGCTGCGGCCCAAATGCGGCGAGTTCGCCGCGTGCGCCGCGGTGCCGGTAAACCGCCATGCCGCCTGAATGTTGGCAAGGGTGCTGGTGCTGAACATCCCGGCCCAGGCTTCCGGGTGCCAGGTCAGGGCGGCATCGACGTCGTCGAATAATCCCTCGCGAACCATAAAGGTCTTGCCGGAGCCGCCTTCCTCACCGGGACAACCGTAGAAGCGCAGGGTGCCGGTGCCGCCGTGCTGCTGCAGCCAGTTCCTGGCGGCGACCGCGGCGGCGAACGCCGCCGTACCGAGCAGATTATGCCCGCACCCGTGGCCGTTTTCCCCCGGCGTTGGAGACGCGGGCGCTGCGCAGTGAGCCTGCTGGCTGAGCCCCGTCAGGGCGTCAAATTCGCCGAGCAGGGCAATCACCGGCTGGCCTGCGCCGAAGCTGGCGATAAAGGCGTTGGGGATCCCGCCGGCATTGCGGGTCAATTGAAAACCTTCCGCTTCCAGCGCATCGGCCAAACGCGCGGCGGACCAGAACTCCTGGAAGCGGGTTTCCGGATGATCCCAGATATCATCGGCAATGGCGCAAAAATCGTTGCGCCGCCCCTCAATAACGTCATCGACAAATTGATAAACCTGTTCCATTACACACCTCGCTGCCAGGGAAAGTTCATGGCGATGCGCGCTAACGTGGCGACGGCCTGGGTCATCACGCTTTCGTCGAAATCGAATTTTTCGTTGTGGTGGCCGGCGCTCAGTTCGGTGCCGAAAATCATGTATGAAGCGAGACCGCCGCGTTCCTGGACCCGGGCCATCATTAGGGTGGCATCCTCGGAGCCCGCCGGAGCAGCGATACGATCGACGGCCTGTTTAACGCCGGGGACCTGGGCCGTCTGCTGGCGCAGATAGTCCACCCACGCCGGCGACGGGGCGCTGGAGGTGGCTGCGCCCATCAGGTGCAGCTGGTAGCTGGCTTCATACATCGTCGCCGCGCCGGCGATCGCCTGTTTGGCCCGCTCAAAGACGTACTGGTTAATAGCGTCGGTTTCGCCCCGGGTTTCGACTTTTAATAGCGCGGAGGAGGGAACCACGTTACGCCCGGTACCGGCCTGCATGACCCCGACGTTAACCCTTGACGCCCCGGCGCTGTGCGGCGCGATGGCATGCAGGGCAAGGGTGGCCTGGGCCGCTGCCAGCAGCGCATTACGTCCATCTTCAGGTTTACCGCCAGCGTGGGCGGCGACGCCGCTGAACTGCACATCGAATTTGGTGGTGGCCATAAAGTTATCGCCACCGCAAACGACGGTGCCGGCAGGGACGCCGGTACCGATATGAATGGCGGTGAAGTAGTCCACGTCATCAAGTACGCCCGCAGCCACCATGGCGCGCGCGCCGCGGGTACCTTCTTCAGCCGGCTGGAAAATCAGCTTGATCGTCCCGTTGAGCTGCGCGGCATATTCCTTGAGCACGTGCGCCAGCCCCAGGCCGATTGCGGTATGACCGTCGTGGCCGCAGGCATGCATCATGCCTTCGTTACAGGAGGCAAAACGATCGCGATGCGGACGGTGGCTATCGTCATGCTGCTCGTTGAGATCGAGCGCATCCATATCGACGCGAAACGCCAGCGTCGGCCCCGGCCGCCCGGTGTCAAGCGTCGCCACTACCCCGGCGAAGCCCCCTTCAAACGCCGGCAGCCAGCGCTCCGGCGCACCCTGCGCGCGGGCGCGCTGGAACGCCTGCGCCAGGGTCTCTTCATCAGGCAGGCCCATACGGCTATCGGCATCGATAACGTCGCGACCCAGCGCCAGTTGATAACCCAGATCGTCAAGTATCTCCGCCACTTTGCTGGCGGTGCGGAACTCCAGCCAGCCGGATTCCGCATGCAGGTGAAAATCGCGACGCCATTCGGTCATTTTTGGCGCCAGCTGGTTGATGAAATCATAAAGTTGCGGCATAACCTTTCCTGTCATAATCAAAAACTGTGATGGTGTTCACGAAGTGATAGCTTTTGCTTATCACTGCCGTATTTCATGCGCTCTCATCCTTAACCTGCCACAGCACGATCGATTACAGTAGATGTCATTTTCTTCTGTCTGATAAACACTGGTTATCACTTGCGATATGTCATTTCAGATCAAATTTCATCACATTCGCGCCTTCGTTGAGGTTGCGCGTGAAGGGAGCATTCGTGGCGCCAGCCGGGCGTTGGCGATTTCGCAGCCGGCGTTGACCAAAGCGATCAAAGAGCTGGAAGAGGGCCTCTCCGCGCAGCTGTTTGTGCGCCGTAGCCAGGGGGTGGCGCTGACTGAAAACGGCGAAAGCTTTTATCAACATGCGAGCCTGATCCTCGAAGAGCTGCGGGCGGCGCAGGATGAATTGCTGCAGCGTCAGGGCGAGCAGGCGGGGCAGATTAATATCGGTCTTGGCGCCAGCGTAGCGCGCTCGCTGATGCCGTCGGTCATTTGCCGCTTTCACCAGCAGCATCCGCTGGTGAAGGTGCGGATTATGGAAGGACAACTGCTGGCGATGATTAATGAACTGCGCCAGGGTGAGCTGGATTTCACCATCAATACTTACTATCCCGGCCCGTACGATCATGAATTCAGTTTTGAAAAGCTATTTGAGAAACCCTTCGCGGTATTCGCCCGCGCCGGTCACCCGGCGGCAAAAGCCACTTCACTGACGGCATTGCTCGATCGCCACTGGACGATGCCGACGCCGCGCGGCAGCTACTTCAAACAGCTGCAGGAGATGTTTAACCAGGCCGGACTGGCGCCAAAGGTGGATATCGTTTGCGAGACCTTCTCTTCGTGTATTAGCCTGGTGGTGAAAAGTGATTTTCTCAGCATTTTGCCGGTCGAACTTGGCAATGACCCGATGATGGCGGATAAGCTGGTGATGATCCCCATTCGCGAAGCGTTACCCAAAGCCACCTATTATCTGATTCAGCGCCGCGATACGCGGCAGACGCCCTTAACGGCGTCATTAATCACGCTGTTTCGTCGTCAAAGCCGTCAACTGTTTCCCTGATCGCGTCGACGCCCGATTTACCGGCGGAGGGTGTTAAACGCGTTGAGGGGTAAGCGCGAGGCGGCTATAGTAACTTCCCGGTTGTAGCTGGAGGAGCGCGCATGAACCTTGACGACAAATCCCTATTTCTTGGCGCCATGGAGGACGTTCAGCCTCTGAAACGTCATAACGACGTTCACTGGCATCCCGAGCGCAAGACCCGCGCCGTGCAGCGGGTTGACACCCTGCAGCTTGATAACTTCCTGACCACCGGCTATCTCGATATCGTGCCGCTGGCAACCGCCCTGGAATTCAAGCGCGAAGGCCTGCAAAGCGGCGTGCTGGAGAAACTCCAGCGCGGCAAGTACGGCCAGCAGGCAAGCCTCAATCTGCTGCGCCAGCCGGTCGAAAAGTGCCGACAAATGCTGTTTGCTTTTGTGGTTCAGGCGCGAAAGGAGGGGCTGCGCAATGTGCTGATCGTTCATGGCAAAGGGCGCGACGATAACGCCCACGCCAATATTATTCGCAGCTACCTGGCGCGCTGGCTGGTGGAACTCCCGGAAGTCCAGGCGTTCTGCGCAGCGTTACCGCACCACGGCGGCAGCGGCGCCTGCTACGTGGCGCTGCGTAAATCGGCGGAGGCTAAGCAGGAAAACTGGGAGCGCCACGCTAAACATAGCCGCTAGCGCATCAGCAGCGTCAGTTCCCGGGCTGCTTTTTGTAGCTCGGGTAACACCCGCGCCAGCATCTCTTGCGCGGAAACCTGTCCGGCATGCACGCCGACGTTAAGCGCCGCCTGAATCTGCCCCTGGGGATTAAACAGCGGCACCGCCAGCGAGCGCAGCCCCATCTCCAGCTCCTGATCGTTAAGCGCGTACCCCTGCTGATGGACGCGTTTAAGCTCGGCGCGCAGCTTCGCGACGGAATCGACGGTTTGCGGGGTATAGCGAATCATGGTGACCCGGCCCAGCATATCGTTCAGCTTCTCCTCCGGCTGATAGCTCAGCAGTACGCGCCCCATCGAGGTCGCCCAGGCGGGCAGACGGCTGCCGATATCGAGATCGATGGTCATAATGCGCGAGCTGGATGCGCGAGCGATATAAAGAATATCGTCGCCGTCGAGAGTGGCGATTGAGCAAGACTCATTGAGCATTTCGCTTAAATGCTTCAGCACCGGCTGCGCCGAGCGCGCCAGCGGCGTGGAGGCCAGCCACGCGTGGCCCAGCGCCAGAATTTTCGGCCGCAGCTGGAAGTTTTTACCATCTTCGGCGTACACAAAGCCCAGTTTGCTCAGCGTATACAGGCAGCGGCGCACCGCCGCGCGCGGAATGCCGGTCTTTTGGCTGATTTGCGAAATAGAGAGCAGCGGGCGCTGCGGCGTAAACGCCTGGATCACCTCCAGCCCGCGCGCCAGCGAAGCCATAAAGTTCGGATCGCCCTTAAACGGATCGCTATCGCCCGTCAGTAAATCGTCTGGATGTTTCTCCATGCTCTTCTCCATATTTGCCGCCGATCACATTCTTTCGCTAAACATACACGATGTTCGATTATCGCACCATATTTCGATTATCGCCCTTGACCGACATCGTTAAGCGGGTCACATTTTGTGCGAACAACGAATAAAAGTGCGATTACCGCACATACAGGAGCGACCTGATGATTGATAAAAGCGTGTCGACGCTACGTGATGCCATCGCTGGGATCCACGACGGAGCGACCATAATGATTGGCGGTTTTGGCCCCGCCGGGCAGCCGACGTACCTGATAGATGCCCTGATAGAACAGGGGGCCCGCGATTTAACCATTATCAACAATAATGCGGGCAACGGCGAAGTTGGCCTGGCGGCGCTGCTGAAGGCCGGGCGGGTGCGCAAAATGATCTGCTCGTTCCCGCGTCAGGTCGACTCGCAGATTTTCGACGATCTCTATCGCCGCGGCAAAGTCGAGCTGGAGCTGGTTCCGCAGGGCAACCTCGCCGCGCGTATTCAGGCGGCAGGGGCTGGCCTTGGCGCGGTTTTCACTCCAACCGGCTACGGTACGCCGCTGGCGGAAGGGAAAGAGACCCGCGAGATCGACGGGCGTCACTATGTGCTCGAATATCCTATCAAGGCCGACTTTGCGTTGATCAAAGCCCATCAAGGCGACCGCTGGGGAAACCTGGTATACCGCAAGGCGGCGCGCAACTTCGGCCCGATTATGGCGACCGCCGCGAAAACCACTATCGTGGAAGTCTCGCAGCTGGTGCCCCTCGGTAGCCTTGACCCGGAGAGCATCATTACCCCGGGCATTTTTGTTCAGCGCGTCTTCTCCCTGGAAAACCTGATTGCCGCTAAAAGCGCCTGAGGACCCCATTATGCAAAAACTGACTCGCGATGAGATGGCCCAGCGCGTGGCTCGCGATATACCTGAAGGCGCTTATGTCAATCTGGGGATCGGCTTGCCTACCCGCATTGCTAACTATCTTCCCGCTGATAAAGAAATCTTTCTGCACAGCGAAAATGGCCTGCTGGGAATGGGGCCAAAGCCACGGCCTGGCGAAGAGGACCCGGAGCTGATTAACGCCGGAAAAGAGTATGTGACTTTGCTTGAGGGGGGCTGCTATTTCCACCACGGCGACTCCTTCGCCATGATGCGCGGCGGCCATCTCGATATCTGCGTGCTCGGCGCCTATCAGGTTTCCGCCAGCGGCGATCTGGCGAACTGGAGCACCGGCGCGCCCGACGCGATTCCGGCGGTTGGCGGGGCGATGGATCTGGCCATTGGCGCTCGTCAGGTCTTCGTGATGATGGATCACCTGACCCGCGACGGGGAATGCAAGCTGGTAGAGCACTGCACCTATCCGCTGACCGGCGTTGGCTGCGTCAGCCGGATTTACACCGACCTGGCGGTCATCGATATCAGCGAAAGCGGCCCGGTGGTGCGGGAAATCTTCAACGGCCTCTCTTTTGAGGAACTGCAGCGCATCACTCCGGTAGCGCTGACTTTTGCACAACTGGCGGAAAGCGCGTAAGGAACCTATGATGAATCAGGCATTTATCTGTGATGCGGTGCGCACGCCGTTCGGCCGCTTTGGCGGTACCCTGGCCACCCTGCGCGCCGACGATCTGGCGGCGCTGCCGCTGAAAGCGCTGCTGGAACGCAACCCGGGACTCGATCCGGCGCGTATTGATGATGTGATTTACGGCTGCGCCAACCAGGCGGGGGAAGATAACCGCAACGTCGCACGTATGGCGCTGCTGCTGGCCGGACTGCCGGAAAGCGTACCGGGCAGTACCGTTAACCGCCTGTGCGGTTCCAGCCTTGATGCGATCGGCATCGCAGCGCGCGCGATTAAAAGCGGCGAAACTCAACTGATGATCGCCGGCGGCGTAGAAAGCATGTCGCGGGCGCCATTTGTGATGGGCAAGGCCGAAAGCGCCTTTAGCCGCACGATGCGGATGGAAGATACCACCATCGGCTGGCGCTTCATTAACCCGCAGATGAAAGCGCTGTACGGCGTGGATTCGATGCCGGAAACGGCGGAAAACGTGGCGGACGATTTCGCCATTTCGCGGGCGGATCAGGATGCGTTTGCGCTGCGTAGCCAGCTGCGTACGGCGGCGGCGCAGGAGGCGGGGCGTTTTGCCGACGAGCTGATCGCCGTCTCGGTGCCGCAGCGCAAGGGCGAACCGCTGCTCTTTAGCCGCGATGAGCATCCGCGCAGCACCACGGCGGAAGCGCTGGCCAGGCTTCGCGGCGTGGTTCGCCCCGACGGTACGGTGACGGCGGGTAACGCCTCCGGGGTTAACGACGGCGCCTGTGCGCTGCTGCTCGCCAGCGAGCAGGCGCTGGCCGCCAATGATTTACAGCCGCTGGCGCGCGTAGTGGGCGTCGCGACGGCAGGCGTTGCGCCGCGAATTATGGGATTTGGCCCGGCGCCGGCGGTACGTAAGGTGCTGGCGCAAACCGGGCTAACGCTTGGGCAGATGGACGTCATTGAACTGAATGAAGCCTTTGCCGCTCAGGCGCTGGCGGTGACGCGCGATCTGGGCCTGCCCGACGATGCGGCGTACGTCAACCCTAACGGCGGCGCGATTGCCCTCGGGCATCCGCTGGGGGCTTCCGGCGGTCGTCTGGCAATGACCGCAGCGTATCAGCTGCGCCGTACCGGCGGGCGCTATGCGCTGTGCACCATGTGTATCGGCGTCGGTCAGGGGATCGCGCTGATTATTGAACGCGTTTAAGGAGCCACAATGAGTTTGTTGACCCCGATGATGCGCACCAGTCCGCTGACCGCCTGGTTCAGCGACGCGCAGCGGGTGCAGGGGATGCTGGATTTTGAAGCCGCGCTGGCGCGCGCCCAGGTCGAATGCGGCCTGGTGCCGCAGGCGGCCCTGACCCCGATTCTTGAGACTTGCCGGCACGAAAACATCGATTTTGCCGCGCTGGGGCAGGCCGCCGCCAGCGCGGGAAATCTGGCGATCCCGCTGGTTAAACAGCTGACCGCGCGGGTCAGGGAACGGGATGAAGCGGCGGCGCGCTACCTACACTGGGGGGCGACTAGCCAGGACGCTATCGATACCGGCTTTATCCTGCAGCTGCGCGGGGCGCTGGCGGAAACGGAGTCCCTGCTGCAGCGTCTGCTCGACGCGTTGGCCAGCCAGGCACAGCGATATCAGGATACGGTGATGCCGGGGCGGACCTGGATGCAGCACGCGCTACCGGTGACCTTTGGCCTTAAGCTTGCCGGGACGCTGGATGCGCTGCTGCGCTGGCAGACTCGCCTGCGGGAGATGCGCTCGCGGGTGCTGGCCCTGCAGTTTGGCGGCGCGGCGGGTACCCTGGACTCCCTTAAAACCCAGGCGCCGCAGGTCGCCATCGCGCTGGCGAAAACCCTCGACCTGCAGCTGCCGGACACACCCTGGCACAGTCAGCGTGACCGGCTGCTGGAGGTGGGAGCGTGGTACGCGGGGGTCTGCGGCACGCTGGGTAAATTCGCCAATGATTTTTCGCTGCTGATGCAAACCGAAGTGGCGGAAGTGGCGGAGCCGGTCGCTGAAGGGCGCGGCGGGTCGTCCACCATGCCGCACAAACGCAATCCCATCGCCTGCGCCGCTATTTTGACCGCCGCCCAGCGTACGCCGGGGCTGGTGGCGACGCTGTATACCGGGCAGATCCAGCAGCATGAGCGGGCGCTGGGCGGCTGGCAGGCGGAGTGGGAAACGCTGCCGGAGCTGATGACCCTCGTCGGCGGCGCGCTGGCGCAGAGCGAAGCGCTGGTGCGCGATATGCAGGTCTTCCCGCCTAAAATGCGCGCCGACCTTGAGATCACCCATGGCCTGATTATGGCGGAGGCCGTGACCCTGGCGCTGGCGGAGTTTATCGGCAAAGCCGATGCTCATCATCGCATTGAGGCGCTGTGTCGTCAGGCGCTGGATACGTCATGTCCGCTGCAGAGCGTACTGGAAAACGATCCGCAGGTCAGTGAACATCTCTCCGCCGACCGCTTAACCCAACTGCTGGATCCGACGACGGCGACCGGCAGCTCGGCACTCTTCGTGCGCCAGGTTGTGGCGCGCTATAAGGAACAACTTCATGAATGTTGATTATCAGATTGATGGGCCGCAAGACGCGCCGGTCATCGTGCTCTCCAACTCGCTGGGCACCACCCGGGCGATGTGGCAGCCGCAGCTTGAGGCGTTGACGCAGCATTTTCGCGTGCTGCGCTACGATACCCACGGTCATGGCGCCACGCGTAAAAACGGTAAAGTGACGCTGGCGCAGCTCGGCGAAGATGTGGTTGCGCTGCTCGATCATCTTAATATTGCCAAAGCCTGGTTTTGCGGAATTTCCATGGGCGGTGTGACCGGTCTGTGGCTGGGACGCTTTGCTCCGGAACGTTTTTACGGGCTGGTCGTCGCCAACACCGCCGCGCGTATTGGCGACCAGGCAAGCTGGCTGTCGCGCGCCCGCGCGGTGCGTCAGGAAGGTATGGATGTTGTCGCCGCGGGCGCGGCGGATCGCTGGTTTACCCACGCGTTTCGTCAGAAGACGCCGGAAGTGGTGGCCGCGCTCTGTCACCAGTTGACCCATATCGATGCGGAAGGCTATGCGGCCTGCTGTGAGGCGCTGGCCGCCGCCGATCTGCGCGCTGAGGTCGGGCAGATCCCGATTCCGGTGCTGATTGTCGCCGGGGAAAGTGACCCTGTCACAACGGTGGCGGATGCCGACTTTCTGCATCAGCAGATCCCGGTCTCTGAAGTGGTTGTACTGGCGGCATCGCATCTATCGAATATCGAAGCGCCGAAAGCGTTTAGCTCGGCGCTACTGGGTTTTGTTCAGGGGGAAAAGCATGGACGATAAGCAGCGTTATCAGCGGGGAATGGAGGTACGGCGCAAGGTGCTCGGCGATGTCCATGTCGATAAGACGCTGCAAAAGCTGACGCCGCTGAATGAAGAGTTCCAGGATTTCATTACCCGCTACGCCTGGGGAGAGACCTGGACCCGGCCGGGGCTCGATCACCATACTCGCAGCATGATCACCATCGCCATGCTGATCGCCCTGAACCGCGAAGCTGAGCTAAAAATGCACCTGCGCGCGGCGTTTAACAACGGCGTCACCCGCGATGAGCTAAAAGAGCTGATTATGCACTCCGCGCTCTACTGCGGCCTGTCCGCCGCCAACGCCACGATGCACCTGGCGCAGCAGGTATTTGATGAGATGGATGCTGTTTAGCCGCCACCCGGCAGGTTTGTCGCTCATCTCAGGCCGTCATGCGACGGCCTTCGACAGTGACCCGCCGCCAGGGGCGGTTAATATCACTCTCTTTGCTGTGAACAGCCCGCGCACTGCTTATTCTGGATCTGTTGGAAGAAGTCATTGCCTTTGTCATCCACGAGGATAAACGCCGGGAAGTTTTCCACTTCGATTTTCCAGATGGCTTCCATCCCCAGTTCAGGATAGGCCACGCACTCCAGGCTCTTGATGCTCTGCTGCGCCAGCACCGCCGCCGGGCCGCCGATGCTGCCGAGGTAAAAACCGCCGTGCTTATGGCAGGCGTCGGTGACCTGCTGGCTACGGTTGCCTTTGGCCAGCATCACCATGCTTGCGCCGTGGGATTGCAGCAAATCGACGTAAGAGTCCATGCGGCCAGCGGTGGTGGGGCCAAGGGAGCCGGACGCATAGCCTTCCGGGGTTTTCGCCGGACCCGCGTAGTAGATCGGGTGATCTTTGACGTACTGCGGCAGTTCCTCACCGTTATCGATAAGTTCCTTCAGCTTCGCATGGGCGATATCGCGGGCCACAATAATGGTGCCGTTGAGGGTCAGACGCGTCGAGACCGGGTGGGCGGAAAGCTGGGCCAGAATCTCGCTCATCGGCTGATTAAGATTGATGCTGACGACCCTGCCTTCACCCTGCTGGCGCAGGTGTTCAGGGATATACTGTCCCGGGTTGCTCTCCAGTTTCTCAATCCAGATACCGTGGCGGTTGATTTTGGCTTTGATATTACGATCCGCCGAGCAGGAGACGCCCATGCCCACCGGGCACGACGCGCCGTGGCGCGGCAGGCGGATAACGCGGATATCGTGGGCGAAGTATTTGCCGCCGAACTGCGCCCCAAGACCGAGGTTTTGCGCCTCCGCCAGCAGTTCCTGCTCCAGCTGAATATCGCGGAAGGCCTGACCGTGCTCGTTACCTTCGGTCGGCAGTTCGTCGTAATAGTGGGTAGAGGCCAGCTTAACCGTTTTTAGCGTCGCTTCTGCCGAGGTACCGCCAATCACAAAGGCGATATGGTACGGCGGGCAGGCGGCGGTTCCCAGGCTACGCATCTTCTCGACAAGGTAGTTTTTCAGCTTCGCCGGCGTAATTAATGCTTTGGTTTCCTGATACAGATAGGTTTTGTTGGCCGAGCCGCCGCCCTTGGCCATACAAAGGAATTTATATTCGTCGCCGTCGACGCTGTAGAGGTCGATCTGCGCGGGGAGGTTAGTCCCGGTATTAACCTCTTTGTACATATCCAGCGCAGCGTTCTGCGAATAGCGCAGGTTATCCTCGGTATAGGTGTTATAGACGCCGCGGGCGAGGGCCGCTTCATCGCCGCCGCCGGTCCACACGCGCTGGCCTTTTTTGCCGGTAATAATCGCCGTGCCGGTATCCTGGCAGGTCGGCAGCACGCCTTTAGCGGCAATATCCGAGTTACGCAGGAACTGTAGCGCCACGTACTTATCGTTTTCGCTGGCTTCCGGGTCGTTGAGAATATCGGCGACCTGCTGCTGATGCGCCGGGCGAAGCATAAAGGAGGCGTCGTGGAAAGCGTGTTGTGCCAGTAAAGTTAGCGCCTGAGGTTCAACTTTCAGCACTTCCTGGCCGGCGAATTCGGCGACGGAGACGTAATCACTGCTGAGGAGGTAATACTCGGTATCGTCCTTTTTCAGTGGAAAAGGATCCTGATATACAAACGGTTTATTCGACATTGTGCTCTCACTTACTGCTGGGCTGATTATATCTGTTTATATTTCAGGCAGACACTCCATTTGCCCGTGGAAAAGCGAGTCGATCGATTTTACACAATTTTTTAACAAAAACTGAGACAAGGACGACTTTTTCTTCGCGCCGGTTGCTTATCGGTCGATTGCTGGTTTAATAGTGCCATGACTATTAAGTGGAAACAGGGATTGAGAATGCAAAAGCTCATTAACTCAGTGCAAAACTACGCCTGGGGAAGCCATACCGCCTTAACCGAACTTTATGGGATTGCTAATCCGAACAACCTGCCGATGGCGGAGCTGTGGATGGGCGCGCATCCGAAGAGCAGCTCGCAGATTCTGGACAATAGCGGAACTCCGCGTTCTCTGCGCGACGCGATCGACAGCGATAAAGCGACCCTGCTTGGCGAGAAAGTCGCCGGGCGTTTCGGCGAACTGCCGTTCCTGTTCAAAGTCCTGTGCGCCGCGCAGCCGCTCTCTATCCAGGTGCACCCGAACAAGCAGGCCTCGGAAATCGGTTTTGCCAAAGAGAACGCCGCCGGGATCCCGCTTGATGCCGCCGAACGTAACTATAAAGATCCGAACCACAAGCCTGAGCTGGTTTTCGCCTTAACGCCGTTCCTCGCCATGAACGCCTTCCGTGAGTTTTCCGATATCGTCAATCTGCTGCAGCCGGTCGCCGATGCCCATCCGGCAATTGCGCAATTCCTCGCGCAGCCGAACGGCGAGCATCTGAGCCAGCTGTTTGCCAGCCTGCTGAATATGAAGGGCGAAGAAAAAGCGCACGCCCTGCGCGTGCTGCAGGCGGCGCTGGACAGCGAGCAGGGTGAGCCCTGGCAGACTATCCGCCTGATCGCCGAGTTCTACCCGGACGATAGCGGACTCTTCTCTCCGCTGCTGCTCAACGTGGTCAAACTGAATCCCGGCGAGGCGATGTTCCTGTTTGCGGAAACGCCGCACGCCTACCTGCAGGGCGTGGCGCTGGAGGTGATGGCCAACTCGGACAACGTGCTTCGCGCGGGACTGACGCCGAAGTACATCGATATTCCGGAACTGGTGGCGAACGTCAAATTTACGCCCAAACCTGCGGGCGAGCTGCTGACCCAGCCGGTCAGCCGCGGCGCGGAGCTGGACTTCCCGATCCCGGTTGATGATTTTGCCTTCTCTCTGCACGACCTGTCGGCGCAGGCGTCAACCATCGCCCAGGATAGCGCGGCGATCCTGTTCTGCGTCGAGGGCGAAGCGATCATCACCAAAGACAAGCACAGCCTGACGCTGAAGCCGGGTGAATCCGCGTTTATCGGCTGTAATGAATCTCCGGTGCAGGTCAGCGGCTATGGCCGCGTCGCGCGCGTGTTTAATAAGCTCCAGTAAGTTACTGAACTTTTTAGCCACAGTTGCTAGACTTTCACCCATCATGACAACACAACCAGGCGGCCCGATCCGCCTGGTTTCATTTATGGACAAATGCTATGAAAAAATCGCTGGTCGCAGCAGGAGTTATCATTGCGCTGGGCGTCGTCTGGACGGGCGGCGCGTGGTACACAGGGAAGCAGCTGGAAAGCCGCATTGCCGACATGGTGCAGCAGGCTAATGCTCAGCTGCAAAGCAGCGCGCCGCAGGCTGGCGTGGAGCTGACGTATCAGAACTATCAGCGCGGACTGTTCCGCAGCCATTTACAGCTGGTGCTGAAGCCCATTGCCGGCAAAGAGCCCCGCTGGCTCGCCGCCGGGCAATCGCTGGTGTTTGATGAAGTCGTCGATCACGGTCCTTTCCCGCTGGCTTCGCTGAAATCCTTTAACCTCGCTCCGGCGATGGCGTCCGTCAAAACCACGCTGACCAATAACGACGCCAGCAAGGCGTTGTTCGACATCGCTAAAGGCGAAACGCCGTTCACCATTGATACCCGTATCGCTTATAGCGGCGACAACCAATCCGCTATCGTGCTCAACCCGCTTGATTACGCGAAAGGCGATGAGAAAGTGACGTTTAGCGGCGGGCAGTTCCAGCTGAATGCCGACCGCGAGGGGAAAACCCTCAGCCTGAGCGGCGAAGCCGGTAGCGGGCAGATTAACGCCGTCAACGAGTACAACCAGAAAGTTCAACTCACCTTTAATAATCTGAAAACCGATGGCTCCACCGAAATGGCCAGCTTCAACGAACGTATCGGTAAACAGGCTATCTCGCTGGACAAACTGGCGATTGGCGTGGAAGGCAAAGAGCTGGCGCTGTTCGAAGGGATGAAAATTGACGGTAACTCCTCGCTGACTGCCGACGGTAAAGGCATTAACAGCCAGCTGGACTACACCGTCAACAGCCTGAAGCTGCAAAATCAGGATATCGGTAGCGGCCGGCTGACCCTGAAACTGGATAACATTGACGGCGCAGCCTTCCATCAGTTCAGTCAAAAATACAACGCCGAAGCGCAGGCGCTGATGGCGGATCCGCAGCTGGCC
>ENA-UOZH01000268-UOZH01000268.1-food-metagenome-genome-assembly--contig:-NODE-268-length-17371-cov-5.129476_pt1 | contig 17371 bp, 10 predicted proteins | sample MGYA00249888_ERZ772728 | MGnify/ENA primary metagenome ERZ772728 (study PRJEB29005, sample SAMN08379450) | food metagenome | isolation source: cheese spiked with Escherichia coli O157 | study: EMG produced...
ACGCGCTGGTGGAGGGCGACTGGCAGACGCGCCATGCGTTCTTCCGCGAAAACCTCAAGCTGCGCGCCGAGGTGGAAGAGCTTGAGCACAAGTCCCGCCGTCGCGACATTCTGGTGGACGACGAGACGCTGTTTGAGTTTTACGACCAGCGCATCAGCCACGATGTGATCTCGGCGCGCCATTTCGACAGCTGGTGGAAGAAAGCCAGCAAAGAGACCCCGGACCTGCTCAACTTTGAAAAGAGCATGCTGATCAAAGAGGGCGCGGAGTCGGTCAGCAAGCTCGACTACCCGAACTTCTGGCATCAGGGCAACCTCAAGCTGCGTCTGACCTATCAGTTTGAGCCGGGCGCGGATGCCGATGGCGTGACGGTGCACATTCCGTTGCCGCTGTTAAACCAGGTGGATGAGAGCGGGTTTGAGTGGCAAATTCCCGGCCTGCGCCGCGAACTGGTCATTGCATTAATCAAATCCCTGCCTAAACCAGTGCGGCGCAACTTTGTACCGGCGCCGAACTACGCCGAAGCGTTTTTAGGCCGCGTCACGCCGCTGGAACTGCCGCTGCTGGACGCACTGGAGCGTGAGTTCCGACGCATGACCGGGACCACCATTGACCGCGACGACTGGAACTGGGATCAGGTGCCCGATCACCTGAAAATCACATTCCGCGTAGTGGACGATAAAAACAAAAAGCTGCTCGAAGGCCGTTCTCTGACGGAGCTGAAAGAAGCGCTGAAAGGTAAAGTCCAGGAGACGCTCTCTGCGGTGGCCGATGACGGTATTGAGCAGAGCGGGCTGCACATCTGGAGCTTTGGTCAGCTTCCGGAAAGCTATGAGCAGAAGCGCGGGAACTACAAGGTGAAAGCCTGGCCCGCGCTGGTGGATGAGCGCGACAGCGTGGCGATTAAGCTCTTTGACAATCCGCAGGAGCAACAGCAGATGATGTGGCGCGGGCTGCGTCGCCTGCTGCTGCTTAACATCCCGTCGCCGATTAAGTATCTGCACGAGAAGCTGCCGAACAAAGCCAAGCTGGGGCTCTACTTTAACCCGTACGGTAAGGTGCTGGATCTGATCGACGACTGCATCTCCTGCGGTGTGGACAAACTGATCCACGAGGCGGGCGGTCCGGTCTGGACGGAAGAGGGCTTTGCTCAGCTTCATGAAAAGGTGCGCGCGGAGCTGAACGACACCGTGGTGGAGATTGCCAAACAGGTCGAGCAGATCCTCACCGCCGTGTTCAATATCAACAAGCGTCTGAAGGGGCGGGTGGATATGACCATGGCCCTGGGTCTGTCGGACGTGAAGGCGCAGATGGCGGGGCTGGTGTATCGCGGCTTTGTCACCGGCAACGGCTTTAAGCGTCTGGGTGATACGCTGCGTTATTTGCAGGCGATTGAGAAGCGTCTGGAGAAAATGGCGGTCGATCCGCATCGCGATCGAGCGCAGATGCTGAAAGTCGAAAACGTGCAGCAGGCGTGGCAGCAGTGGCTCAACAAACTGCCGCCAGCGCGTCGCGATGACGACGACGTGCGGGAGATCCGCTGGATGATCGAGGAGCTGCGCGTCAGCTTCTTCGCCCAGCAGCTCGGTACGCCGTATCCCATTTCGGATAAGCGTATCTTGCAGGCGATGGAGCAGATCTCCGGCTAAAACCATTGCCCGGTGGCGCTGCGCTTACCGGGCATACGGGAGAACATGTAGGCCGGGTAAGGCGTAGCCGCCACCCGGCTTTTTATCGTTCCACCATCGCTAGCGTAAACCCATCCCACCCCTTAACGCCCACCGTTTGCAGCGCGGTGGCGGTTAAGCGTGGGTTATCTCCAGTCATCTCGATAAACTTCCGTACCCCCTGCACGCGTGCATCGTCGCTTTGCCCGTTAACCACCTCGCCGTCGCGCACCACGTTATCGCCGATTATGACCGTGCCGGGACGGGAGTAGTGCAGCGCCCACTCCAGGTAGCCGGGATTGTTTGGCTTATCGGCATCAATAAAGATCAGGTCAAAGGGCGGGACGTCACCGAAATTCTCGAGCGACTTTAGCGCCGGGCCTGTAATCAGTTCGATACGATCGCTGAGTCCCGCAAGGTGAATGTTCTGGCGTGCAACAGCGGCATGTTTCGGGTCCGCTTCAAGCGTAATCAGCTTTCCATCCGGCGGCAGGGCGCGCGCCATGGGGGTATCGCCAGAGGCGAAATGTAGGCCGGGTAAGGCGTAGCCGCCACCCGGCATGTTTTCACGCACTGACCCAACCGCCGCCCAGCGCTTTATACAAATCAATTTGCGCCAGCAGCAGGTTGTTTTTCACCTGTACCACGCTGGTCTGCACCGAGAACAGCGTGCGCTGTGCATCGAGCACATCCAGATAAGAAGAGTACCCGTTGCGGTAGCGGTTTTGCGCTATCCGCAGCGTCTCCTGCGCGACCGCCTGCTGAGCCAGCAGCTCGTTAAGCTGTTCCTGATAACGGGTGATGGCATCAAGGCTGTCATTCACCTCGGCAAACGCATTACGTACGGTTTTTTCGTAGCTGTACAACGCCTGATTACGCTGAGACTGAGAGATATCCACCTGTGCATTCAGCGCCTGTCGGTTCAGCAGCGGCGCAAGAATACTGCCGCCCACGCTCCAGAGCTGGAGGGGGTTATCCAGCAATCCCGACAGCGTGCGATCCTGCACCGATCCTGTGGCCGTGAGGTTGATCGACGGCAGCAGGCTGGCACGCGATGCCGCCAGCGTCGCGTCCGCCGCAATCAGCTGACGTTCAGCCTGGACGATATCCGGACGCCGGTTCAGTAACGTCGACGGCAGCTGGGAGGGCAGTTTCAGCGGCATCAGGGCATCAAAGCTTTCACCGCGCGCAACGTCACCCGGGTTGTTGCCCAGCAGCAGGCTGAGCGCATTCTCCTGCTGCGCAATCTGGTGCTGAAGCAGTGGAACCTGAGCGCGGGTGGCGCGCAGCTCAGAATCCGATTGCATCAGCTCAAGGCGAGAGCTGTATCCCGTCTCAAACTGTCGTTTAGCAAGATTGAACGCCTCTTCACGCGATTTCAGCGTGGACTGGGTAACGCGAAGCTGTTCATCCAGCGACAGGAGAGTGACGTACCCGGAGGCCACCGACGTTGCGACCGTGAGATCTGCCGCCGCGGCCGCCGCCTTTTGTGCCTCCAGCGACGCTTCGGCGGCACGGGAGGTGCTACGGTTTACCCCCCAGATATCCACGTCGTAGCTGGCGGTCAGGCTGCCTTTGTACAACGTACCGTATACCGGAAGGCCTGTGGCGGCGGACTGCGAGCGCGCGCGCGTCCCGGTCACGCCCGCGTCAAGCGACGGGAACAGGCTGCCGTCGGCGGCGTATACCCGGGCCTGATACTCATTAATCCGCTCGCGGGCAATCAGCACGTCGCGGTTGTTCTTCAGCGCCTGATCCACATAGTGATTCAGATTGCTGTCGTGGAAATTACGCCACCAGAGCTGCTCTGTCGGGCTGGTTGGCCCCGACGTCGCGCGCCACTGGGCCGGGATGTGCAGGGACGATTTGGCGGGCTCAACGTCAACCGACTGGCAACCCGCAAGGATAGCCATCATCAGCAGGCCGGCTATCGGGCGAAGCGTCATTGTTTCGCCTCCCGCGTGTCGATGGTGACCTGCACCGACATGCCAGGGCGCAGCAGCCGGTACGCCTCCGGCTCACCGAGTACCTCAATGCGTACCGGGATGCGCTGGGCGATTTTAACAAAGTTGCCCGTGGCGTTATCCGGGGTAATAGCGCTGAACTCGACGCCTGTGGCCGGGGATATGCTCTCCACGCGGCCCTGATAGGCTTTATCGTTTAACGCATCGACGGTGAATTTCACTGGCTGTCCGACGCGTAAATTCGCCAGCTGCGTCTCTTTGATATTGGCGATCACCCAGTGCTGCGGCGGGACCAGCGGGGTATGGGGCGCCCCGGGGGTGTCGGACGCTCCAAGACGGTCGGCAATCGGCCCGCGCTGAGCGTCACGCGGCGCGACATTGCGGGGGGTTTGCAGATCGATCTGCGCAAGCTCCAGCGCGGCTTTTGCATTTTCAACGTCCGCTTCCAGCGAAGCGCGATTGACGATAACCGTTTGTAGATCCTGGCGCGACATCTCAAGCGTTGCTTTCGCCTGGTCGATATCGGCGCTCCCCTGAGCGGCACTGGCCAGCGCCGCATCGCGCTCGCGAATGGACAGGGAGCCGTCTGCGGTCAGATCCTTCACGCGTTTCAGATCCGCCTGGGTTTTCAGACTTTGGGCACGGGCGTTTTTCAGTGCCGCTTCGTTTTTGGCAATCACCGCTTCCGCGCTTTTACGCTGTTGCAGGTTGTTGTTCAGCGCAGCAATTTTCATTGCCAGCTGCGCCTCGGCCTGATGGACGCGCTGGCGATAGATCCGGTCATCAATCTGCAACAGCAGGTCGCCTTTTTTAACCTGCACAAAATCCTGAACATGGACCTCAGTAATGTAGCCGTTGACTTGCGGACTGATGAACGTGGTCTGGCCGCGCACGTAGGCGTTATCAGTAAACTGGGTATGACGCGTGAACGGGGGCAACTGCCAGGCATAAAGGATCACCAGCACCCCGACAATGCCGATAGCCGCGGCGGTGAAAATGGAAACGACGCGTACATTTTTGCGGGTGTTGGCCTGCTCTTTGGCGGCATCCTGCTGACTCATAACTTCTCCTGAAAAATAGTCATTACTTATTGCCAGTGGCGTTCTTAAGGGCCATACGGGCGGTGATGCGCAGGCGCAGCAAGCGCCATAAAATCCAGACCAGCGTGGCTGTGGCAATGCTCGCCGTCAGGAGATAAGTATCGTTGTAAGCCAGAATGTTTGCCTCAAGCGTCGTCACCGTCTGAAGCTGAATAATGGCCTGGGTTCCCAACAGGGAACTGTCGCCAACCAGGCTTTTATACATCTGGGTGTAAAGCTGAATGCGTTCGTTCACCAGCGGGTTGAGGGTGGTGAGCTGGTCAGCCAGCAGGCTGGAATGGTACTTCTCGCGCCAGGTCTGGAAGGTACCAAGGATTGCAGAACCCAGCAGGCCACCAAGGTTCTGACTCATGCCAAACATTACGGAAAAGCTGACCAGATTGCGTGGTTCGGCGATCACCCCGCCAATGGCGGCCAGCATCGCAGGGGCGAGGAAGAAAGCGCTGCCGAAACCAAGCAGGAACTGGCTGAACATCAGCTGATCCGGCCGGGTCAGGTTGTTGGACTGGCTGTCCAGCAGCGAAGCAACAATCATCAGCGCCAGCGAGGTGATAATCGGCCAGGCCAGCTTAGTGGGTTTGATCGTCAGACAGCTGGTGACGATACCGCAGACGATTCCGGCGAAAATAGACCACGCCAGATGGGTCATCTGTTCATTCTGTAGGCCCGCATATTGCAGCCAGCCGATGACGCCGGTGTTCTGTTCCGCCAGTACGATGCGGATCAGCAGCATAATCAACCCCAGGCGTACGATGCTGCCGCTGGACAGCCAGCGGGTATTGAGCAGCGGGTTGCTGCGGTTATGTTCAAAGACGATTGCACAGACAATTAGCACCAGCGAGAGAGCCAACGCCCAGCCGATCCACGGTGTTTCAAACCACCATTCCAGACGCCCTAGCGACAGAACCGCGCACAACAGCGCCATACCGGGCGCAAGCAAAAAGAAGGTGATGAAATCTTTCTTCTCGAAAACTTTGCGTCGATCGCCCGGGGGCAGTTTCAGCACCATCACGCAGGCCAGTGAGATCAGGGCCAAACCCAGCTCGAAGAAGTACAGCCCACGCCACTCATCAAGCTGCAACAGCTCGGTGGAGAACAGCCGCGCCAGCGGTATCGCCAGCGACGAACCGGTAATGCCGATGGTCAGCGCCTTCAGTCGGTGCTTCGCGGGCCAGGCCTGTATCTGGTAATAAATGCCGAGCGAGCTGAGCGCGGCGGCGACCATCCCGTGTGCCGCCCGTACCATCAGCGCCGAGCTGAGATCGTTCACAAACAGGTGGAAAAAGGTGACCAGCACATACAGCACCAGGAAGCCTTCCGTAAACGCGCGCAAACCGTACTGCTGGCGAAACTTTACCAGCAGCAGGTTGATGGAGACGTTGGTCATGACATAGACGGCAGGCAGCCAGGCGATTTCAGTCGACCAGGCGCCGAAGGTGCCTTGCAGATTTTGCAGATTGGCGGTGACGACCGCGTTACCCAGCGCCCCGGTCAGGCACACCAGCAGGCCGACCACGCCATAGGCGATCCTTTTCGACGTCGGATGTTCCGGGGTGGAAGGGGAACCCAGCAGAGCGGGTTTCTCGTGTGGCTGCCACTCGCGAGGAGCATAAGGATCGCGTTGGGGCAGGCGCATAACGGGGTTTACCTTTAAAAATGTTGAATTGTGAGCGGGCTAATGATTCTACGGCTGACGCAAATCATAATTCAAGTGAATACGAATATTGTATGTTAATCAAATGTAGAGGGAATGATGAAGAAAAAGTGCGGCTCGCGAACGGAGCCGCAATAATATTATCGCTGTTCCGGCTGCGCCTGAAGGTGGCGTTCACGGTTGATGCGGCTGGCACAAAAAATTGCAATGAGGGAGATAGCGACCGTCACGCCCAGATACCAGGCCACGGGTACCCAGTCGCCGTCGTATTTCGCCAGCAGTCCGGTAGCTATTAGCGGTGCCGTTCCGCCCGCCAGCGCGGCCCCAAGTTGATAACCCAGCGTGATACCGGTGTAGCGAACGTTGGCACTGAAAATTTCAGAGCAGAGCGTGCCGAGAACCGCCGTCACCGGTGCCCACAGTACGCCAAAAGCGATAACGGTCGCGAGCACAATTCCCCAGGTGGTACCGGTATTCAGCAGCATAAACCAGGGCACGATAAACAGGCCGAGCACGAAGACACTGACGGCGTACATACGCTGGCGGCCAACCCTGTCGGAGAGCAGCCCCATCAGCGGGATCATGATAGTGGCGACCAGTGCGCCAAGAGTTACTGCCTCCAGCGCCTGGGATTTCTGATAGGTCAGGGTGGTAGTGGCGTAGCTCACCACAAACGTGGAGAAAATATAGAACGGTGCTGTCTCCACAACCTTAAGCCCGGCGGCAATTAGCACTTCACGCCAGTGGTGTTTTATGGTGTCGCGCAGCGGAGCTTTCGCAACCTGGCCGGATTTTTTCACTTTCTGGAAATCAGGCGTTTCGTCAATATCTTTCCGAATCCAAAGCCCCAATATTACCAGCACGGAACTGAGCAGGAACGGAATGCGCCAGCCCCAGGAGAGAAAATCCTCTTCGCTGAACAGCGTCATTAGCGAGACGATAAATGTCGCCATCAACATGCCGATGGTAACGCCCGCCTGCGGAATACTGCCGAAGAAGCCTTTGCGTTTTTCTGGCGCATACTCGTAAGCCAGCAGTAGCGCGCCACCCCATTCACCGCCGATACCCATCCCCTGAATAATACGCATCAGGATCAGCAACGCGGGCGCCCACATCCCGATCATGTCGTAGGTGGGCAGCAGGCCAATCATCACGGTTGCACCTCCCATCAATGAAAGGGTGAGGACAAGCGTTTTTTTGCGACCGATACGATCCCCGATATGTGCAAAGAGAACGCCGCCAATGGGGCGAATAAAGAAGGTCAACGAGAAGGAGAGATAGGAGAGGATCAGCCCGATAACCGGGTCGACCATCGGAAAGAAAATCTTGTTAAACACCAGCGCGGCAGCGGTGCCATAGAGAAAATAATCAAACCATTCAATAGAACTTCCCGTAAGACTGGCAATTAATACCTTTTTGTTTTTCCGTAATACCGTTGCCGTGCTCTCATGTTGTGTCATGACTCAAAACTCCGCCACGTGGATGATAATAGAGGTGTTACCTGGCGCGCTTCAGGTGCAACCTGTCGGTGTGTAATGGTTGTGAAATTGTTAAGCAACTTAGGGTTGGATGTTACGTTTGGCAAGTCAGCCAGAACTAAAACGGGTCAGATCACGATGGATTAAGCAGCAACTGGTGCTTTTTCAGCACGCTGTTGTGGCAGGATGTGTTGAAGGGCAGATAATCAAAAGCACAAACTCAGGGTGCAACCCAATTGTTTTTGGATGTTTCTGGTTATTTCATCAAAATGACAAATATGCAGCGTAATGAGCACCTCGGCTTTCAGAGTGATCTCCTTTTCACCCCCGTTGTGTGAAGTACTCTAAAGATTAATGCTGTAAGGAGGTAACGATGACAATGGCACTTTTCCCCTGTCTGCCTGGCACAACACTCGACGCCGTGAATACCGTTGGGGCGTGGCTTGCTCAGGACGACTATCAGGACAACCAGCCCGTTGATCTGGTGATTCTGGCGGGTAACGCGGTGATCCCCGCGATTGATGCTGCCTGTAAAATCGCGGCTGAACAGGGGGTTCCTCTGATCATCAGCGGCGGGATCGGTCACTCGACGACCTTCCTCTACGCCGCGATTGCAAAGCACCCCCGCTATAACAGGATACCCACCACCGGGCGGGCTGAGGCGGCTATTCTGGCCGACATCGCCCGTGAATTCTGGAACATTCCGGCTGAGCATCTTCACGTTGAGGATCAGTCGACCAACTGTGGCGAAAACGCCCGCTTCAGCCGGGCGTTGATGAAACAGTCCGGACTGAACGCCGCCCGGGTGCTGGTAGTGCAGGACCCGACGATGCAGCGTCGCACAATGGCTACGTTTGCCCGCGTTTGCCGCGACGAGGCTGCATCGCCCGCATGGATGAGTCATCCCGGCCTGACGCCCGTGCTGCAAAACAGTGACGACGGTCTGGCGTTCAGCGGCCCGGTCGAGGGGTTATGGCCGGTAGAACGTTACCTGTCGCTGGTGCTGGGTGAATTTCCGCGACTCAGGGACGACATCAACGGCTACGGTCCGGCGGGACGTGATTTCATTGCCCATGTCGATATCCCTGCCGACGTGGACGCCGCGTGGCAGATCCTGCGAAACGACGTCATTCTCACCGACGCGCTGGTGAGCCGTTCTCTGCTGTAATGCTCTTGCCCGTTTGCGCCATCTTTTACGCAAACGGGCAGCCTTTGTTGCCGATTTGTGATTTTTGAAACGGGCTGACCCGTTTCTTTTATGAGATATCTCACAAAAACAGACTCATAGAGTAGGCAATTGCCCCGGTAATTATAGTTTTTAACATTAAGTTTACTTGTTAAAAACAGTGTGATTACAGGAGCAGGTTATGACAGTACCCGTACAACATCCTATGTATATTGATGGACAGTTTGTTGCCTGGCAGGGTGATGCCTGGATTGACGTGATCAATCCGGCCACGGAAGAGGTCATTTCCCGTATTCCCGACGGCACCGCCGAGGACGCCCGCAAGGCCATTGACGCGGCAGAGCGCGCGCAGGCTGGCTGGGAGGCGCTGCCTGCCATTGAACGCGCCAGCTGGCTACGCAAAATTTCCGCCGGGATCCGCGAGCGCGTCAGCGAAATCAGCGCGCTGATTGTGGCCGAAGGGGGCAAGATCCAGCAGCTGGCGGAAGTGGAAGTTAACTTTACAGCTGACTATATCGACTATATGGCCGAGTGGGCGCGCCGTTATGAAGGGGAAATCATTCAGAGCGACCGTCCGGGCGAGAATATTCTGGTGTTTAAGCGCGCCCTTGGGGTCACCACCGGCATTCTGCCGTGGATCTTTCCCTTCTTCCTGATTGCCCGTACGCTCGCTCCTGCGCTAAGCACCGGCAACACCATCGTTATCAAACCGAGCGAATTTACCCCAAACAACGCCACTGCGTTTGCCAAAATCGTCGACGAGATTGGCCTGCCGAAAGGCGTCTTCAACCTGGTGCTGGGCCGCGGTGAAACCGTCGGACAGGAGCTGGCCGGGAACCCGAAAGTGGCGATGGTCAGCATGACCGGCAGCGTCGGGGCGGGTGAAAAGATCATGGCTGCGGCTGCGAAAAACATCACCAAAGTGGGGCTGGAGCTGGGTGGTAAAGCCCCGGCCATCGTGATGGACGATGCCGACCTCGAGCTGGCCGTGAAGGCCATTGTGGATTCACGCGTCATCAATACCGGACAGGTGTGTATCTGCGCGGAACGTGTCTATGTTCAGAAGGGGATCTACGACCGCTTTGTGAATCGTCTGGGCGAGGCAATGAAAGCCGTCCAGTTTGGCAATCCGGCTGAGCGAACGGATATCGGCATGGGGCCGCTGATCAACGCCGCCGCGCTGGAGCGTGTGGAGCAGAAGGTGGCGCGCGCGGTGCAGGAAGGGGCTAAAGTGGTCCTTGGCGGTAAAGCGGCAGAGGGCAAAGGGTATTTTTATCCCCCAACGCTGCTGCTGGACGTACATCAGGACATGGCCATCATGCACGAAGAGACCTTTGGCCCGGTACTGCCGGTAGTGGCTTTCGACACCCTGGAAGAGGCCCTGAAAATGGCCAACGACAGCGACTACGGTTTAACCTCGTCTGTATATACGCAGGATCTGAATGTCGCCATGAAAGCCATTAAAGGGCTTAAGTTCGGCGAGACCTACATTAACCGTGAAAACTTTGAAGCGATGCAGGGCTTCCATGCGGGCTGGCGGAAATCCGGGATCGGCGGGGCGGATGGCAAACACGGGCTGAATGAGTATTTGCAGACGCAGGTAGTCTATTTGCAGTCGTAATCAGGAGCCCCCTCCATGCGAGATAATGTGTGCACGGAGCAGTTCCCTCGCCCCTTTGGGGAGAGGGTTAGGGTGAGGGGAACATACGGCTCTGGTGGTCATTCCGTTCACTTTATGTTCCTTGCTACTCTGTAACGACATGACCGGTGAACGTGCCAGGGTGGCTCAGTCGCCACCACCCTGGCGACCCGGGCTCCCGGCGGTAAATCGCCGCTTCGCGGTGCCCTCGGCTTATTCCTTCCGGCTTATCGGGGACGGGCGGAGGTAACATCCCTGTAAAGCCCGCCCTCTCGGCGCATCCCTGCGCCTCGCCCCGGCCGGAAGGCAAACGCCTCAGCGATTTACAGCAGGACCTGGGCATCGCTGTAATCCCTCCGTTATTCTGAAGGCACGTTAATGCTTCTGATTTCAGATAACTGGGAATACTCGGCCCTCCGTAAAAGGGGGTTCACATTTTCAGGAAAGGTGGTTATGTTGGCGCGATAACTGTTATTTATCGGGAAACAACATGCGCACAAAATATACGGGTCTGCAAATCAGCATTCACTGGCTGGTTTTTCTGTTAGTTATTATGGCCTATTGCGCCATGGAATTCAGAGGTTGGTTCCCGCGAACCGATCGTCCGCTTATTAATATGATCCACGTTTCCTGCGGGATCAGCATCCTGGTGCTGATGGTGGCGCGCCTGCTTATCCGCCTGAAGTTCCCTGCTCCGCCCATTCAACCGAAACCAAAAGCGATGATCACCGGGCTGTCCCATCTGGGGCATCTGGTTATCTACCTGCTGTTTATTGCGCTGCCGCTGATCGGCATGGTGATGATGTATAACCGGGGAAATGACTGGTTTGCGTTTGGCCTGACGATGCCGCATGCGGCGGAGGGGAATTTTGACCTGGTGGATACGCTAAAAGCGTGGCACGTAACGCTGGCGAATCTGGGGTATTTTGTGATTGGTTTGCACGCCTTTGCCGCGCTGATGCATCACTATTTCTGGAAAGACAATACGCTGCTGCGCATGATGCCGAAAAAGCGTCAGTGACCGATAATGCCCTGCCAACCCGCAGGGCATTTTTTTTGCGGCTTATTGCAGTTGCGCGCGCTCCTGCGCCGTTAAGTCCAGTTCCTGAGTTGTACCCGTTTCTGAAGATTTTACCGCCGCTTCCAGCACCGCCATCACCGCCAGGGCTTCCACCGGATGGACCGGATTGTCAATCTTGCCGTTCAGGGCATCGCGCACGTTTATATAGTACTGCCGCTGGTCGCCTTTTGGCGCAGGGATAGCGCTGGCTTCACCCTGGGCATTAAACAGCACCATAGCGTCGCTGTCCTCACCCCAGCTTTCGCTACCCGGAATGACGCCTGCCAGAAGCTGGGCTTCCTGCTGATCGATGCGCGCTTTCACCACGCTGGCCTTATCGCCGTGGACGGTAAAGCGGGCAACGCCGCCTGCCACTAGCATGCTGCAATGGAGGACCACTTTGTGTTCAGGATAGTTCAGCACCACGTGCGCCCAGTCGTTAATTTCCGCACCGTCACGCAGGGTGGCGATGTTGCCCTGTACCGACAGCGGCAGACCAAAAAGCTGTAGCGTCTGGTCAATCATGTGCGGGCCTAAGTCGAACCACAGGCCACTGCCGGGAACATTTTGCTCTCTCCAGCGCACGCGAACCTCCGGGCGGAAACGATCGATATGCGATTCAAAGTGTTTTACCTTGCCGATACTGCCTTGCTCAATCACCTGCTTAATGCCGAGAAAATCGCTGTCCCAGCGGCGGTTATGGAAGACAGAGAGCAGGCGTTGTTTTTCTTGCGCAAGCGCAATCAGATCTCGCGCTTCCTGCATATCCAGCGTAAATGGCTTATCCACCACTACGTGCTTGCCGGCGTTGAGCGCCAGGGTGGCCAGCGGCGCATGGGTCGCGTTAGGGGAGGCGATAACCACCAGGTCGATATCCGGGTGCTGAATAGCCTCTTCAGGGGTGGCAACAACGAGGACGTCCGGCAGATCGCGTTTGACCTTTTCTTCATCCCGGGATGAGACCACCGCCAGCTTCAGGCCGTCGACGGACTGGATCAGCGGGGCATGAAACGTCTTACCCACAAAACCATACCCGATCAGCGCAATATTCATTGTCTTCACTTTATTCATGACCTTCTCCACGTTAATGCGCGCAAACGGTAACCTGCACGGCGCTATGGTCCCCGAGCTCTGCCCAGGGACGATCTAAAAACAGTTGATGAATCTGGGATAACCCTGAAACCAGATAAGGTTCGCACTGGTTGAGTTTAAGATGGTCGGCGACTACCCAGTGCGCCTGGCTTGCGGCCAGCATGGCACGCTTCACCTCGGCATCCGCCTCCTGACTGGCGCTCAATCCGAGCTCGGCATGAATGGCGCATGCGCCAAGGATGGCGATATCCGCCCGGTAGCGAGAGAGCAGCGAAAGGGTGGCGCTTCCGGCAAACAGGCGCTGTTTCTGATCCCACTTTCCACCAAGCAGGATCAGATCGATATCTTCCCGATCGCTAACCTGCTGGGCGATATCAAGAGAAGGGGTGATGATGGTCAGCGGTCCCTGCAGGAAAGAGGCAACGGCCAGAAGTGTGCTTCCGGCGTCCAGAAAAAGCGTCGAGCCCGCAGGTACGCACTGCGCAACCTGTTTACCCAGCCGCTGCTTGATTTCAGGCAGTAAGGTATTCCTGCTAACTCGGTTCATCGTCGAGAGATTCAGCGCGATGGCGCCGCCATGGTTTTTTTGTGCCAGTCCCTGTTTTTCCAGATCGGTCAGATCGCGACGGATGGTATCCGCCGAAACCTGCAACTTTTCTGCCAGCTCAGTGATGCTGGCCTGGCCTTGTTCAGTAATAATTTCAAGTACATATTTTTGTCTGGCGGTTTTATGCATGGGTGCAGCATCCTGCAAAATGTCGCAATACTATGCAGTTTACAGCATTTTACAGGAAAGGGAATCGTAACAGGAGGGGGATGTTGTCCAAAAACAGTTTAATAAGGTGAATATTGAATTAGCATTAATCAGTCATCAAAAACATGTATGTATCGTTTAGACCTGATGTTAACGCTATGTTTTACATAGAAATTTGGTTAAAGCTACCGAATAAGGAGTTCGAATAAGAATATAAAACCAGATTATAAATATAAATTGGTGCTTATATCTATTAGATATTCTTTTTAAAGTAAAATAATTTAATATTAATCAGCGAATGACTTAAATTGACAGTTCTTTGAAAATCTTTGTGTCTGATTCGAGATGAAATAAACGCAAAAATGTACATCAAGGTGTTTCAGGATTTTCCTTAAATTACAGAGGGTTTATATGATTCAGCGTAAACGCATCTAATAGCCATTTGTCCAGAAACCCCATCTTTTTTCTTATTTGTAACACCACATTAACATTACGGATGTGGTCGCTCATATCACATTTTGTTATGCTGCGAATCAATAAATATTTAAGTAAATTCTTAAAAGAAAAAAAGAGATTGTACGGCTCTCATCTCAATTGAAATGGGTGTGGGTGACTATTGGCGGAATTTATCAAACAGGAGTGGGGCAAATAGGGTGAATTATTTGTACCTCTTCCTGGTAATTATTTAGCCATCACCTGAAGTCGGGGGTATTATAAAGATGAAATGCAATAACAGGATGCTCAGATTATCTGCTTCCCTGACCTTAATTTCACTGGTGGTGACTGCGGCTCATGCAACTAACGGTCTGGTAGGGATATCTCCCGTTGCGGCAATGACGATGAAAGAAAGTATTCTTTTCGCTCTTGACCGCGACCCGTCGGTGAGTCAGCAGGCTGCACAGCTGGGGATTGGCCAGGCACAAATAGACGAAGCGCGTAGTGGCTGGATGCCACAAATAGCCTTGAACGGGAGTACGGGTCACAGCCAGACCACCGATTCGAGCGGCTCGTTGCGAAATTCCGCAGCCTGGGGTCTGAGCCTGACGCAGCTTGTGTACGATTTTGGCAAGACCAATAACAGCATCAGCCAGTCTTCAGCTCAGCGTGACAGCTATCGCTACCAGCTGATGAGCACGATGTCTGCCGTCGCGGAAAAAACGGCCCTCAGCTATGTGGAAGTGAAACGCTACAGCGATCTGTTACAGGCGGCAACAGAGAACGTGCAGGCGCTTAAAAACGTTGAGCAGCTGGCAAAACTCCGCGCCGATGCAGGGGTAAGCTCCACCTCTGATGAGCTTCAGACCCGCACCCGTATTGCCGGAATGCAGGCGACGGTAGAGCAGTACAATGCGTCCCTGAACAGCGCCCGCGCGCGGCTGGCGGTATTAACTGGCATACAGGCTGAACGCTATTCACCGGTTCCGGGAGGTCTGGCCGTGGAGTCGGATTCTCTCAATCGAATTGATTATTCACTGATTCCAACGGTGATGGCCGCGCAGAACATGGAGCGTTCAGCCCAGTACGGCGTAGAAACCGCGAAGTCACAGCACTGGCCAACCTTAAGCCTGAAAGGGGGCCGCACCCGGTACGAGTCTGATAATCGCGCGTACTGGGATGATCAGATCCAGCTCAATATTGATGCACCGCTTTATCAGGGCGGCGCGGTCTCGGCGCGCGTCCGTCAGGCCGAGGGCGCAAGGGCAATGGCATCGTCTCAGGTCGATCAGGCCCGTTTTGATGTCCTGCAAAAAGCCTCCGTCGCACAGGCCGACTGGACCGGGGCGCAAGGACGTATGGAGGCCGGAAAACGTCAGCTGGAAAATGCGTTGCGCGCCCGCGACGTCTACAAAAATGAATATACCCTGAGCAAGCGCAGCATTAACGATCTGCTCAGCGTGGAGCAGGATGTCTGGTCTGCCACCTCAGCGAAAATAATGGCTGAATACGATGGCTGGAGCGCGGCGATTAATTACGCCTCCGCGGTGGATAATCTCATGCCGCTTATCGGAATAGAGAAAAACGCTGCCGCGAAATTACCTGATTTGAGTTAAAAAAGGCGCGCCTTTCTGCGCGAAATAAGTCAGACAATAATGGGTGGTTTTTCCCAGGGATAGTTACATCCCTCTGGTGGACATAACCACAGGAATACGCGCACCTGCAAGGAGAAGAATATGAGTAACGCAAAAGTTGTTGATGTTATCATTCGAAAAACGGCAGAAAAAACGAAATTAACCGGTGAAGGGAATCTCTCGGTCTCTATTTCATCGCCGAGCGTGATTGAAATTCAGGGTTCTGCTCAGGACGTGGTGCGTTATGTCCGCCAGGGGAATGACCTCCTCATTTATATGAAAGATGGCAGCGTGATCCGCTGCAATAATTATTTTGTCGAAGACACGGAAACCCATAATCATTCCGAACTGGTATTTAACGATAACCAGGAGTTGACGCATATTTCATTTGCCGATGCCGGGGAAGCATCAGGCGTTGCCGCCACCGAATTAACCGCCCAGGCTGCACCCATTAGCAGCATTGAACCTTTTCTGGAGCAGGGAAGCGTCTTAAGCGATGCGCCGTGGTTCTGGATTGCCGGAGCGGCGTTGGGAGGCGGTGCGATTGGCGCACTGCTGGCTCACGGCGGTGACGGCGAAACCAAAACAAAAGTTATTGATAATACGAAAGAAGTCGAAAGCGCCACGCCAACATTTTTGCTGACGGATAACGCGGGTGACAAGCAGGGGGTGCTGAGTGCAAAAGAGGTCACGGATGATAACACCCCAACCTTCAGCGGTACCGGGCAGCCGGGCGCGACCATTCAGGTTAAAGACAGCAGCGGCAGCACCATCGCCAGCACCATGGTCGCAAAGGACGGCACCTGGACGGTAACACTTCCGACCCAGGCGGAGGGGGAACATACCTGGTCCGTCGTCCAGATCGACGGCAGTAAAACGACCTCTGCGGGCAGTATTACCGTAACCGTTTCTACAGCGGATACCAGCGTGACGCTCGCCACCACGGCGGGCGATAACGTGATCAACGCCAGCGAGCAGGCCGCTGGCTTTACGCTGTCCGGCAACAGCAAAAACCTGGCGCAGGGAACGGCGCTTACCGTCACGCTGAACGGTAAAACCTATTCCGCAGAAGTAGGGGCAAACGGCGCATGGAGCGTGAAGGTGCCTGCTGCTGACGCGCAGGCGCTGGGCGATGGTACCTGGACGGTCAACGTCAGCGGCAAAGACGCGGCGGGCAACACCGTTACCGGCAGCCAGACGATTGGCGTCGATACCGCTGCGCCAGCAATTTCTGTCGACACAATCGCCCAAAACAACATCATCAACGCGGCTGAACATAATCAGCCGCTGACGCTGACCGGAAAAACCGATGCGGAAGCGGGCCAGATTGTGACGGTCACGCTGAACGGCAAAAATCACACGGCGACCGTGGGCAGCGACGGCACCTGGTCCGTTACGCTTTCGGCCAGTGAAGTACAGGCGATGGCTAACGGCGAGCACACCCTGACGGCAAACGTCAGCGACAAAGCGGGTAACGGGGCCTCCACCACCGCCGATTTCACGGTCGATACCGCAGCGCCAGTGGTCACTATCAACACTGTCGCGGGCGACGACATTCTGAACACCAGCGAGCAGGGGCAGGCTCAGATTATTTCCGGCCAGGCGAACGGCGCGGCGGCGGGCGAAGAAGTCACAGTCACCGTGGGCGGCAAGACCTAGACCGCTGAGGTACACGCCGACCTCAAATGGAGCGTCGCCCTCCCATCCG